>Ga0214543_1004827_pt1 | contig 25325 bp, 13 predicted proteins | sample CNSS2metaG_FD_160094 | JGI IMG/M metagenome (GOLD analysis project Ga0214543, IMG submission 160094) | Root nodule microbial communities from cowpea collected in UCLA plant growth center, Los Angeles, California, USA - CNSS2 | ecosystem: Host-associated > Plants > Roots > Nodule | place: USA... | reverse complement strand
AAGAACTTGATTCAACAATCAAGAACTCCCCCTAGGAGCAATGCATCCACACAATTGCACCTAGGTCCACACTTCAAACACTGAAGCTACTGTAATCAAAAGTACAGAAAACAAAACAAGAAACGAAAACACCTAAATGTGCAGATTTGACTTGATGCTCCTTGAATCAAGCAAGATCCATCATGGTAGAGTCAACCATCAATCATTCTTGGATCTGTGCTTGGGTTACTGCAGAATCTTCTGAAGCTCTTGTGTCTCTCAGATTGCTCTTTCCCAGATGTAGACTGTGTGATCTATCTCAAAATTCCAGCCAAAACAGATTCCAAAACAGCTTTTATACAAAGGTTTTTGTTGTCACTAATTTGATTAGCAAATTACCTAATCGATTATCGTGAGTACATTTTTACTCACTTTGTGCCAGACTTCACAGCTAATCCATTAGTTCAGAAACTAATCATGTGCAGGATTACACAGCAGGCCTGAAATACATTTGATAAAGAGAAGCTAATTGCCTAATGCATATCCTAACTGGACCAAGCTATATTTTATCCTAGATCAGTAGACATCATCAAAACTGTTCTTTATTTATGGATGAAAGGCTCCCCCTTCCAACAAATTTATTAAATAAAGAGTAAGTAAGATTCACAGAATTTTATAAATTTTTCAATAAGTAGTATTCGTATAATGTTTATTAAATAAAGAGTAAGAAAGAATCACATAATTTTATATAGTTTTTAATTAGTACTTTATTAAGTGTATTTTGATGATTTTCGATACCAAATCTATAAAAAAATTAAAGTTGATTTTAATTTCTAAACTTTGATACAAAATCAAATTTTTTTCATATTCTAAGTTTTAATACGGTTCGTTATTTAAATTTTAAAAATAAATAATATAATCATTATAATTCAATTGTGTTAAAGTTTTTATCTAATCAAACAACAATTTAGCATTTGAGTTGATTAAATCATTTAACATAAAAATATTAATAATATTTAATTAAAAGAATTATATTTATTTATTTTTAAAATTTAAAAACCAACATATACAAAATTCTAGAATTGAAATGAGTCAAAGTTAAAGTAGTACACTTAAATAAATCTCTATATTTTAACTGCTTAACCAATATTGACTGTGTTTTATTAATTTTAAACCATTGATAAAAAATAAATTACAAGCATTGAATTAATATCAAAAGGTAATTCTAGTATTTATTTATTTCCCACTTCAACTTTCTGTTTTGTTAATATGATTAGTTGGTGAAGAAAAAATTAGAGGCCGCCAAAACTGTGAATGGTGACGCTTCGCTGTCTGCGTCCATTGCCTTGCGTTGCATTGCGTGTCGTTTATGCCCTTCTTTTGTCGTTTTCATCCATCACAAATTCACAATTCGCTTGTTCCCATTCACCAATTAATCGTTCATTCCCACCCAAACAGAACAGAACCTTCAGATACAGAGAGAGAATCGTGATATGGGTAGTGTCGTTGTGATTTGGTGGAGAAGGGAATAACAACACGACACTTGTGCCTCCAAAATAGGATTTGATTTTCCTTCTCTCTCTCTAAAAATTATACTTATGGCAACGCCTTCCATGATTCACGCGCGCTGTGCTTACTCGCCAAGAATTTGCAATCGCAACAACAAACCCCCTTCGCAACAAGCTCCCGTAGCTTCTTCCTGCTCTTCTTCCTCCTCGGCTTCCAATTCTCCCTTTTCTTTCTCTTCTGGTAATTTTCATTCACTTCTCAATCCCAATCCCCAAAGTTTATTTTCTAACACCCATTTCATGTTGTTTTACTTACTGTTCCAACAATTAAGAGCTTTTGTTTCTTCTATCGCATGCCAATTATACATTCAGCCTTCGTCATTCTGGATTTTTCCTTATCATTTTAATTCTGGAGCATTGGTGAAGCTTTAATTTTAAGATCTGCATTTTATAAAAATCTATAATTCCCTTTAGAACCTGTCGAGGTCTTGTTTTAAGACACTTCTATAGGTTAAGAATAAAAAAAAATTAATTATATATTTTTAAGTTATAAAAAATTTAAATTTAAATAAAAGTTATAAAAATTTAATTCTTATGAAACCCTACCATTAAATAAGAATTAAGATAGTTTTAAAAATTATATGGACTTAAAGTAAAGTTGGACTTTGGGAGAAGAATGGGGTCCACCGTTCCACTTACGGGAAAAGAAGAAGAAGAAAGTGTAAAATTAAGGTAGTCATAACGGCCCAGTTTGTTATACTGGGCTAGAGGGTGGGGTGGGCCTGGTACTGGCCCGCGAGATGATCCACCTTCCTTGATTGCTTGGTATTGCATACTTTTCTACCAGGATTAATGGGAAATTGTGAAGTGACTAGATGACCAATTTTTTTGTGCTGATTTTATATTTTAGTACTTTACAGCTGGCTTGTTGGTAGTCTTGTATTGCATTGAATGTTTTTGTTGTTTATCTAATTCTACTGACTGTTAGAAATTTAAGTATCAATTGAAACGAATTGACAGAAACCCATTGATTGTCTTATGATTTGGATTGAAGTTTTTATCTTATAAATAACTCTTTGACAGAAGGAACCACGGAAACAATGCCCTTGCTAATACCAAAGTAGAGATTTTTCACTGAAACTAAAAACATGCGTGTGAAAATCTTAGTGATGAGACCATTAAAGCCCCTTGAGTTCCGTATGGTTATTGATAAAAAAACCTAATTAACCTTAAAACCCTGATCAACTAGAGGTATGCAATCATACCTATGTTCCTGTCAATCTCTAAACCCCACTGGCGTGGAGCTTACCGATAAACACTATCCTATACTATTTCCGTAGGTACCACTGCTTAATTGAGATACTTGTGTTTTGGCGTAACATTTTTTGAATGTTATCAAAATGGATGTGCACTAGACTTGGAAAATGCAATAGAGGCATTACTTGAAGGACCTAATCTCTTTTGTCTTGAGTTTCATTAGCTCCATTCAACCAAGCATTCCCTAGGTAGATAGTGTGGGTGATTTTCTGCAGTAGACCAGTTCAATTTAAATGCAACTATCAGCACTCTGAAAGTTGATATTATAGCCGTTGAAGCAGGTGTCGTCTCGGATTGTGGTGCAGAAATGCATCTTGGAACGAAATGAGTAAAAACCCTAGAACAAAAAATCAACGAAGGAAAAAATGGACGGCGTCGAATGGGAGATTTACAGTATGAGAAGAAGTCACATCACTTGGTGGAAATTTCAAGATAACTGAGAAAGATTTATTATTTTAAATCGAAGATTCAAAAATAAGAATTAATAGTTCAAAGGAAAAACTCGAGACTTAGAAAAGAAAAAACTCAAATTTTCATTTATTCAAATCTCAAGGTTTTTCTTCAAACCAATGATTCTTATTTTTAAATTTTCAATTCAAAGCAACGGATATTCCTCATTTGGAATCTCTTCCGAGTAGGGTGACTTCTTCCTCCTCCACAAATCCCCCATTTGACGCCCCCTATTTTCCTCTTCCCGCTCCGAAACGTATTTCTCCATCCACAATCCGAGACAAGACCTATAACACCAGTAGTCAACCAATGCAACGAATCTTCCCATTGCTTATGCTACTCATTAGGAAAATAGACTCTTAACACCTTATTTAGTTTTTCAGTTTGCTCATCTATTTTAGGGTGATGGTTTAGATCATTTGAATAGCTGTACCCTCCATTTAGGCAAAAGAAATTCAGATCAGAACTTACTTTTAAATGCTGGATCCCCATTTCTTACTAAGGAGCTTGGCACTCCATGAAAATGAACAAGCTCCTCAGCTAAACTAAGCCACCCTTTGAGATGAAGGGATATTTCAATAACTAGGTTGTCTTGTGATAAAATCCATCTCCACGTCATCCGTTAGAGCCTATGGTCCTGTATAGGTATAGGTAAAGCTTGAGTAGACCTGCTGGATAGGGTGTTCCACTACAAAATCAGCATTCATTGATTGCTGAATTTTATAAGCATCCGGTGAAATGGCCTGTGACAATTCTCTTTTTTTCATTCGTGATAATGCATCAATACCATCAATATTTTTTTCATTAGCGGGCTTACATAATCTATAAAATTTAAATGTTGTGTGCACTTAATGATTTGAATGTTGAGTTGGCAGGAGATCTGAGTATGTAGAACTTTCCAGAACTTTTATCTTCTTATGTGTCTGACATTCTGCTCAATAATTTTGCATTGCTAGAGTTTGGCCTTGATATTTTTTGTCTCTTCACTTTGGACTATAATGTTTTCAAAATGACATTATTTTCAAACCCACTGTTAGATGGTGAAATGATAATAGGACAATGAAGTCTCCGAACAGTTGTCAAGCATTGCCTTAGAGTGATCATCACAAGATTCCATATCTTTGAATTGAATCAGATATTTTGCCAATTTTTTAGTCCCTGAATGCTTAGAGAGAACAGGGAAGAACATACCATTCTTAATCACATTGTTTTGTTTGTTATCCATTAAAACTATAGAGCATCATGGACTTTTTCTCAACAAGATTCTTATATATGCTGTCTCAAGGTCCCTTAGGGGTGAAAACCTCATTTTTTACAATTATTCCTTGGCTTGTGTTCTCCGTCCTCTTTGGTTTTCACTCTTTATCAATTATTCTTTGTATAATTCTAGGTGTTGTTGGAATTGTAGAGTTTATCTGGGAAGGAGAGAAAAGAGAGAAAGATGGGTGTGCATATTTGTTTACTGGCTGAATATAAGTTTGATAGATGTATAGATGTGATAAAGGATTACAACCCAGTACTCCTATTACTAATGATTAGGGGACAAGTACTAGTAATAATGTAAGCTATAAACACCAAGATCAAGAACCCAATATTCTAACAACAGTGATAATATTGGTGCAAATATAGTTTACTTTTTATTAAGGCTGGTAGATGAACTTTTGCAGGTACAAATATTGGACAGAGACACCAGGGCCTTAGTGCTCATGCTATGAGTACCGTCACTCATGGAAATTCTATTTCTAGCATAGGAAATTTGAAGAACGACCCTGATCATCTCCTTGTTCTTGTCCATGGTATCTTGGCTAGGTATATAGTATATTTATATTATGAGAATTAAACCTTGTTCTTCAAAATATTTATGTTAAGATATGAATGAAGCTTGTCTTGAGCTATGGGTTAAAAGTGAAGTTAATGTGATCAATGCTTTTACAATTAATTACTATTCTAATGTTTAGCAGGAAAGGATTATTGTTTTCATCCTGTTTATGATCAATATATTGACAATCAACCTTAATGTGCCCTACATCCATAAATTTGAGAATGACAAGAAGTTGGATAATTGGTTGGTCTTATACAAAGTTGAACCAAAGATTTTATGCTGTTCTTTTGAATGTTGCTCAATTGGTTGGTCTTATACAAAGTTGTACTCATGTTTGTTTATTGATGCAGCACAGGGGACTGGACATATGCAGAAGCAGAGTTGAAAAAGCGTCTTGGAAAAAACTATTTAATATATGGTTTGTGCATCTTTTAACTTTGGTTCTCTATGTTATATTGCATAGTGTTCCTCTACTCCTATAAGTGGACTTTATTTGTTAAGTGTACAATGGTGTATCCCATTAAAAAATTAATGGGTTAAAGTTATTCAAATTAGTTTAGTGTGTTAAGATTGTCATGCAGTTGAAAGTAAATCAATGGTGGATACACCCTTAATTGTGCATTTCACATACAAGTTTACTTTACAAGAGCTTTTTCTTTCTCTTATTATGTAAAGTTTGATCATTGAACTATAGTGTACTTAGTCTCTTTAAATTCAATGTCACTTTTGGAATGTTTCTTTCTCTTTAACCATAATGTTTGATTAAGAAATTATTCTAACATGAGAACAATTGTGAAAATATTAATGATCTATGTTGGAGACAACTTAGATATGTTGGCCAACTAAAAAATGATATACTATACAAGTTTGAGTAAATTTGCAAATTAAACAAACACTACTAGACTGTTCTTTTTACACTTTGTCTAGCTAATGCTGGAAAAAAAGACTACTTCTATAATTTGGAAAGAAGTAAGCTTAAGCTTTTTGCGATAATAATGAACTTTTTATATGTTGTGAAGACTTTCTCAGGTATTGGATGATTGTCTCATTCATGAATTTAAAACTATTTGTCTGTTATTTATTACAGTACATACACTTACACACACCTCTCTCTCTCTCTCTCTCTCTCTCTCTCTCTATATATATATATATATATATATATATATATATATATATATATTGTTTAGGACAGTTCTTACCGATTATTTGTTGTTTGCAGTCAGTTCATCAAATACTTACACTAAGACATTTACTGGGATTGACGGAGCTGGAAAGCGGTTAGCTGATGAAGTGAGTTCCGAGCTACGAAAATTTATCAAAGTTTGAAGGCTCCATTTAAGTTCTGATAGCTTTATTTTCTCTTGAATTGTTTCCTGTTGAATGATTATTGCCTATCATGAAAACAGGTATTGCAAGTTGTTAAAAAGACAAGGAGCCTTAAAAGAATCTCCTTTCTATCCCATTCTTTGGGAGGTTTGTTTGCTAGATATGCAATTGCTGTTCTTTATTCACCTGATACCTATAGCAGAGATCAACCAGGTGATCTAGAAAACATGACAGAATATCTCCAGGAAACAAACTTTTCCAAAGGAGGCTCAATAGCTGGGTTGGAGCCAATCAATTTTATAACTTTAGCAACTCCTCATCTTGGTGTAAGAGGAAAGAAGCAGGTTTGTTCAGGACAATATTAATTTTTTGTGATGTGTTCTCTTTTTTTGGTATATATTGACTTCTATTTGAAACTTGAAGACGGGTTTACATTTTCTTAAACTTGAAATTGTCTTGTTGCTCCCTTTGTTCAAATTACTAGTTTACTGAGAGGGAGGAAGAAAGATAAAAGACAATGAAACGCTGAATTGATATTAAGTATTAACTAAGATATTCATATTACATTGTAGTGATGTGTTTGATATGTTCATAGAACGTTAAGTACCAGTCTTATTTATACTAATCACAATCCTAGCTAATTTGCTGAACATATCATAATGAGATAAGGAAGTATGTTAACTATAAGATAATGAGAAAATGAGGAAGTTAATCTTTCGAAATAATGTAATATATGATAGGATATAGTTTGATATTTTCAAATATTCTAACACTCTTCCTCAAGTTAAAGTTTATAAGTTTTAGGCTTAATATGAATAAATGTCTTTCTTTTCTTTCATTTTTATGGGCTTCACCAATAAAGACGACTGTGGAAACTCATAAAGAGAGGTTGGAGTCAGATTGTGATTGAGACAATAGCTAGGGCCTAATCACCTTAGGTCAAATTTGGAGAAAATTTGAGGTGAGATTGAGTGGGACAAGCTGACCGGGCAAGGGCAATATGGAGGAAACTGAATCTTTAGAACTATTATGGGGTCAAGAATGATTCATTGAGATTCTCATGAGGCCAAGGTACATTTGGGATAAAGTAAGTCTAACTGTGTATGAGAAAAGACAAGGTTGGACACCTTTCATCTTTCTATCATCAAAGCTAATATTCCTTGTTGAATGCAAATCAAGCACAGAACAACCACGGTAGGGTACACATAGATAAGAAAAAGGAAAAAGTCAACTAATGGTAAGATTTATTAGAATCCCTTTGCAACTGAGCTTGATGCATCAATTGTAAATGTAGTCATTGAAGCAAAATGAATCGCACTAGGATGCAAAATTCAATGATACCCTTATAAGGAAAAACCCAAGCTTTTACTTCTATTGCTTGTGGCTAGGGAAGAAAATGTAGTCTCTTTGAATGCCAAACACATAGCAAGATGCAATTGGTGACAGAAGATGGTAAGTGGACAATAGCGACTGGTTTTCTCTCTTAGAATTTTCCAATTTGGGGTTGGACCTAATTCAACCGTAAAAGTTAGCTCATGAGTTTGAGTTTCCTTCCACTTATATACATAAATATAACTAGTTGATGTACTATCTGCAATACACACCTTTAGCAACAAAGAGTGAGCGCTCTGGAGGTGAAAGTTGCACAAGTGGATGGTTGGTAGGTCCTCAACAATTGTTAAAATGAATATTTTGTTTGTTTTAGAATTTGAATATAGATCGAACTCAACCATACAAGTTAACAACTAGTGTTTTGGCAGGGACCTACTCTGTTTAAAATGCTCAAGAATATTTAAGTTTTATGTTTGAATATTCTATATTGTCTCTTGCAGTTTGAAGGTAGGATTACATTTAGCCACCCTTTTTTCTGCAGTACCATTTTCTATTCACCTGAATACTGTAAAAATTTTATATAAACATTAGTGGACAAAACTAATTTATTAGATGGATTTTCATTATTGATGCCCTATAATTTTCTCATTAACAAGTATATTACAAAAATTACTCTAATATATTTTTTCTGTTTTCATTATATACCCCTCTTTATCATTACGTTTATTTTCATTATTTTATCTATCAGTTTTTTATCATCAAGCATTGATACTCAAGACAACACCAACTACATTGTTTTCTAAATGATTTGACCCACGTTTTTATCCATCAAATAAATTTCTTTGCTATCCCTTCTATTGTCTCTTGGCTAATAATTGTCTTAACTATTCCCTTTAAAATAGTTTCCGGTAGATCTTACCTTCAATTATGCATGCCCGTATTTGTATTTTGAGATTTTATTTTTATTTTAATAAAGGGATGCAGCATTTGAAGAAATGTCGAAATCGAAAGAGGAGAAAGTGCATAACTTTTCTTCTAATAGAAATTCTGATGGAGAGAGTACTAGAATAAGATTTGCATAATTCATGAACACGCCCTACTAAAATTTCAATTCTACTAGAGAAACTCAAATATTACAGTCATGAAAAAATTATTAGAAAAAGATGCTTATAAACTGGAATTTTAAGTCAAATGGATGAAACTATGCATGAATTCGGGCCCTGTTTATATGTCTTGTCAATGCACGTGGGTATTACTCAATTTTGTACTGAAAATTTTCAGGACATAAGAGTTTGATTGTTTACTCTGCATATTTTTCAGCTCCCATTTCTGTTGGGAGTCCCAATCCTAGAAAAGCTAGCTGCTCCCATAGCTCCTTTTTTTGTTGGTAAAACAGGTAGTCAGTTGTTCCTTACTGATGGTAAACCTGATAAACCACCTCTTCTATTGAGAATGGCTTCTGATTGTGATGATGGAAAGTTTCTGTAAGTAAAGGAATCTATTTGTGCTACTTTATATTCCGCTTTTCCACTTAAGTAATCTAACACTAAATTTTATATTTATGTAGGTCTGCACTTGGAGCATTTAGATGTCGCATCATTTATGCTAATGTTTCATACGATCGTATCCTCTCAGTATGTTTTTTTGTTTTACTACCTTCTAGGCATATCAGTAACTCATGGTCCACTTCTCCCCATCTTGGTAATTTCTTCAACTTTATATAGATATGGTAGGGTGGCGCACTTCCTCTATAAGGAGGGAAACTGAGCTCAGTAAGGTGAATATTGATGATTTATCCTTTTAGGTTGTCTTATTTTGTTGGTTATTGATCTCTTAACATATGCAAGTTTAAAGATGAATAATTTATACTTAGATTACGACTAAATTAGAATCTTGTTGGATGCTTTTATACTTAACATCCTAAATGTCTTTATGTCTGGCATTTGTAATCTCTTTTCTTGTCTCAACTCTTAGATTTATCACTTAAATGTAATTTGTAATTTAAATTCTACAATTGCTAGTGCTAATAGGATAAAATTTTGTTTGTCAGAAATAAATAAGTAATGAAAATAATAGAACTATAGAGGTATAAAAGGGGGTTATTATTATTTGACTACTTTGTGAACTAGAACTGTTAGAGCATCAAATTTCCTTTCCCCTCTCCTATCAATAATAATAACAACAACAAAACTTAATAATAATAATAATAATAATAATAATAATAATAATAATAATGTATTATCTTTCAACAGAAAAATGTGGTTTAAAAGTGAGGTAGAGGCTACCACGGCGAAGTTTAATTGGCCAATTGTGGAAAAATAAATAAATATATAAAATTTGATCCCAACAGTTAAGTATCTCATCAGAATTGACATTTTTTTAATTTTTTAATTCTTTGAAAATTACTTGTGTACTACTATACTTCACTTGAAGAACTTCGCTCGTTTGACTATTGATTGACATATTCAGTTCTTCACATTTTCAATTATCGGGTGGTAATATACTTTGCACTGTATTAACTCAGATCATTTGTGGCTTAATTTATGCTGTCCCTTCATAATTTCTTAATAAGGAATTCCAATTGAGTCACAGCCTGTCAACAAATTATGAAAGCATGTATCCAAAAATTGGGATGTAGTACTGGTTCTTAGGGATCTGTTAGTTAATCCCTCTAAAACGAATAAAATTAAATTAAATGGATCAATATACTGCAGCTAAAATGTTGCAAGTGATGTTAATTCTGGCATCTAGTTTAGTGTTAACTTCCGTGCTGCAAACGTGGGAGAGAAACTATAGATGATACGATGCCTATCAGAAAGATGACAATCTTTCTGAATTTGAATAATTTCTGTAAAATAACAAAATATTTAGATGAGATAAATCAGAGTTTATAATTTTATAATTATAAAGAAAGCAGAATAAGACAAAGATGGAATGTGACACAATCTAACAGATTAATAAACATAGAAAGATTTTCCACAAATAAATCCTTTTTTATAAGAACCAAATAATATTTGACATCACAAAAATCTCAGTCATTGATAAAGATCCTCCTCAAATTCTGTTCAGAAGATAGTCCTCTATCAATAGATGTTGGATAAAGGAAAAAGTGCTGCAACATTAATTTTTCAGTAGGGGTTCTATTTTGAAAGTTGAAGGAGTAAATGTTTAATGTATGAAAGGGAAACGCCTGGATTGTGAAAAGATGTGAATATCTTTCTGTGGTACTAACATTTTCTATTGTATTGGCAGCCTCCTCGCCAATCTTTAGATGGATACAAGCACGTAGTTGATGTGGAATATTGTTCCCCAGTTCCTTCTGACGGCCCTAAATTTTCTTCAAAAGCAGTGCAAGCAAAGGAGGCGGCACAAAATTCTCCCAATACACAGAGTACTGTAGAATATCATGAAATTGTAGAAGGTGATCATTTTTTCCCAAAATTACTGAAGATGTATCAATTATCTTCAGCTATTGATATTCCTCTAAAGCCACTCATCTTTTTAACAGAGGAGATGATTCGGGGATTGCAGCTGTTGGGATGGAAAAAAGTTGATGTCAGCTTTCACTCAGCATTCTGGCCTTTCTTTGCTCATAACAACATTCATGTACTGCATCCCTTTAATACGTCTAATATGGCGGATGATGATGGTATCATTGATACAAAGTTTGTAACACGAGAGATTGTTTGATTTCAGGTGAAAAACGAATGGTTTCACAATGCTGGTGTAGGAGTAATTGCTCATGTGGCTGACAGCTTGAAACAGCAAGAAGCATCACTATTGTCTGCTAGCTTGTGACTGCTGTATGTAATTTCAGTTTTCTTGGGACATGTCTAACTTCACAATACTAGCTGAAAAAAATTCTTACTATAGTAGTTAGTCATCAATATAATTACAGTATTTTTTTACTCGCATATTTCATATAAAGATACAGTAGTTCTTACTTAACAGGGAGTATCATGTAACTTACAGAAAAATACATTATCATACCAATGAAAAAAAACAATATGGTTTGTGTAGCAAGGGTTATTATTACACATTTGACAATTTGAGTTTCTACTTATTGGGAAATGATGTACACTAATTGTTTTGTCCTTGTTATATGTTACAACTTACACTTGTCATTGACATGATTAAGCTAGGCTGGTGGCTTTTAAGCCGTGTCTCTTGCACCTATCATCGGGTGTTTTAGTTGTCTCTGATTTGAATTTCAACTTAAAATCTCGGCTTTATATTAAAACATTATTTTGGTTGGAAGAGCGAACGGTTGAGAGGGAAGAGATTTTTATAGAAATTACACTTTTTGTTAAGAGGGAACGGATGAGTGGGAATAACGGTTTCCATAGAAGTTGGATGTGATATTTTTAACTTGAACTGATATAAACAAGTTGGATTATGTTGTATCTTATTTACATTTGACAAATGCTAGTTGTTAGTATTTTGTTAGTAAATGGAGTTGAATTTACAACTTTTCCCGTCCTCCATTTCAAGTTCTTTAAATCAATCTTATAGTTTGCAAAAGTTAGTCTCTCATTTTTCTTTTTAACTCTTATCAGTAATTTAACCTTATAACTCTAATTGTTTTTGTTAAGTGGAAAAGTTCATCAAATCATATTTAAAAATGTATAAGCATATGTACAGAAGAAAATTTTACAATTAAGTTAAATCTCATTATCTCACTTAGTGTAGTTAGATGATTAGAAGCTTGAATGATGATTCTAACAATAAAATTATTTCTTGGATCACTTGCACCTTTTCTCCTCACTTTTTCTAGAGTATATTGTGTATTAATAATGTAAGGGAGTAGTTACATCTTGAAGAAAGATTTACTAAAGACAACCCTTTTGTAACTACGATATCCTTTAAAAAATTCATCCTATGCGACAACTTTTTACCGGCATAAAAAAGTTGAACAAAAAATTTACTATATCATTTTTATTCATATATTTCTGTATAAAGATGAACTATTATTATAATATTCTCTTCTTACAAATAATATATAAAGGAGTTTACAAATCACGATTAAATCAAATAAGTTCTAACTATACAATATTTTTGGTATACTATTGTAACTGCTATAATCTAATATTTTTATTTTAACGTCTTTTCTCAAGTTGGTAAATAAATATCATACGTTCTTAACTTGTGTAATAATTTCTCAAAAACGTTTCTTGTCAAAGTTTTGGTTAGAATATTTGTCAACCCATCTTTACATAGAATACTTGACAATTTCGAAATATTTTTATAGTTTTTCTTTTACGAGAAAACTATCGATCTCTATATTTTTCATACGATAGTGTTGGATAAGTTATGAACAATGTTACACACAAATTTATTATTACAATACAATTGAATGTGATGTGTATGTACATTACATGTTCTAAATTATCAAAAAGTAGTATGAGCTACAAACCTCCTCAAAGTTAAGTTGCACCGGATATAGCTATAACTCTCTCTGCTTCTTACTTTTTCATATGAGAATATTATCTTTTACATATGATGTGAAATGTCCAAAAGTTGATCTTTTGTTATTAAGAGCACTTGTCCAATATGCATTAGCATAAACTATCACATTTTGTTGTTAGAGTTTTTTTTTAACAACTTTTATTCCAAAAGTATCTTTTACAATCAGTATAACAACATCTATGTGTTTTTCTCCTATATTATGCATGAACTAACTAACCACACTAGAGTGTAAATATTGTCTCCTATATGAGAGATACATCAATCTTCCTAGACAAGTCTCTTATATATCTTCTTATTAGTTAGAATCTGATCTTCTTCAACACACAACTTGAATTCCAAGAAACAACTTCAAAGGATCAAGATCTTTCATCTTAAATTCTTTTGTCAAGTATTCTTTTAATATTTTGGTTTCCTCTATATTATTTCCATAACTATCATGTCATCCACATATCTAAAAACAAACATTGACTTGGTGAATCTACCAAACCATGTTTGTGATGATTATTTTAGTTCGTACAATGATTGTTTCAACTTATATGTCTTTTTATCATGTGTATATGAAATTTCACGTCTTTTTAATAACTCTATTGTAAAAAAAAATATTTTTTGCATTAAATTGTTGTAAAAACCAATTAAGATTTACCTTTAAAGATTTTGATGGAGTAAATATTTTAGTGTAATATATACATTTTGCCATTAATTTGACTTTGAATCTTTTAAGTGCACTGTCTATAGCATATTTTAGATTATTCATTCATCAATATTTTACAGATTTCTTTTCAATTGGACAATTTACCAACAATTCCCACATTTTATTTCTTTACAAAGTTGCATCATCTTATTCATTGCATTCTTCAACCTAAAGTCACCTAAAACTTCATCCATACGGTTAAGAATGGAAAAATTAAATAATTAACTTATAAAGCAATATTTGAGTTAGACATATTTGATAATTTAGGTGTTCTTACTCATTTTCTTCTTATTTTCTTACCAAAAATTTTCATTTATACGGGAACAATCCTTCTACTTGTATTATATGTGCTATTTTTATTTCTTTATTTTTTAATACTATGTTGTTTACAAATTTTTAGACGACATTAGTCCTCATAGTCATAAAAGTAATAGTCATGATATAGACAAGATAAATAATATTCTACCTCGACAATCCACATTTGAAAAATGTAAACACTGTTAATATTAAATGTCGTTATTATACATAAATTATATTAAAACTATTTTAAATCACTTCAAATTTAATTAGTATATCAAATTGATTGGTTGATTACTAAATTGAATACACTAATTAATCACTCAAACGATTTTTTTTTTTAATTTTTAAACAATACTAGAAATTGTGCAAGTTAATATTAAAATCACTTTTTATTAATTGAAATTTTGCTACTTAAAAATAATAGTATACAAGACTTGTCGGTGTTTGCACTATTTATCGCGTTTTATATCTTTATTTCATCAATTTTGTGATGTTTATACTAAATGCAACGCACTGCATTATATAGTTGTATCACTTTTTTTAGATAATAGCACTCCTATTACTTATTTACCCTTATGTGAGTCTTCAAAAGGTTGGATGCCAATTTAACTCATCAAATCCTACAATTTGAAAAATGTAGAAACCAAAAATTGAACGATAAAATATTGGGACTAATGTCAACTTATGACAATATTTTGTTAGCATACAAAGATCAACATTTTAGAGTCACTTTATCATCTTCATTAAATATTAATTAGATGTCTAATTAATTTAAAAACTATGATATGACAAAACAAATTGAAAACCAAAAAGGATAATCCGACATAATATTATGTTCTTCAAAACAATATTGCTAGCGCCTAACAAAGCCAAATCACACAAGACTCATTCTACAAGTGTACACACACATTGGTTTGATTTAGATTTGACCATACTAATTATTATATAAACCAAAATACTTCAATATGTTTGTGGGTTGGATTTTTGCACTTTGTATGTATTTTCGATTTAATTAGACACAATATAAATGAACTCGTCAATCATTGAATCAATTTATTTTTCGTTTAGTTGAAAAAAACATGTTTTTTAATCAAATATAGTATTAGCTCATTCAAATATATGATAGAGGTACCATTATGTAGCCGACTGTACAGTTGAAATTAATACATCAATCCATCCTGAGCGTTGGATTATTTTAGATTATATCGAAGGGTGAAGAAGGACGAAGTGGACCGAAATGAAGAATTCCATCATACACAGAAATATAGTATAATTTTTAATGTTTCCGTGTGAACAACAACCCCTCAATTTCAAAAAGACAAAAAAAGTGAATTTGAAATTTCAATGCCCACCAAACGCCAATCAATTTGCCTCCCTCTCAGTTCCACGCGCCTACCTCTCCCGTCACCATCACAGCCTCCCCCACTCTTCGCCTGAACACAAACGCGTGACAGACACTCTCCTTGATACGCGTGGGTACTCACCATCTCCCACGACCAACCCGTGCCGTCGTGCCCTGTCTCTCCACAACTAAACCCTGCGCTCATCAACTTGCAAACACTCACAACACACACAAATTTCTAGAGAGAGAAAGTGTGAGGAGAGAGAAAGTTGCAGATCCTCCATGGCCTCCACCAAGGAACGCGATAACTTCGTCTACGTTGCCAAGCTCGCCGAACAAGCCGAACGCTATGAAGGTGCTTTGTAGTAATCCATTCTCTTAAATGCTTCCACTCTGTCGTTTTTTTTGTCTACCGATTTTACTGCGTTGAGATTTGAGAGTCACCACTGTGCTGACCTAGATGTTTAATTTGGAAATCACTTTTTTCTGGTTTAATTTGAATTTCGTGGAGACGAATTCTGAGATTTAGAGTGTTTGGTGTGGTAGAAATGGTGGATGCAATGAAGAATGTGGCGAAGCTTAACGTGGAACTAACGGTTGAGGAGCGGAACCTTCTGTCGGTGGGGTACAAGAACGTGGTGGGTGCTCGTAGGGCTTCGTGGAGGATTCTTTCGTCGATTGAGCAGAAGGAAGAGGCGAAAGGGAACGATGTGAGTGTGAAGCGGATAAAGGAGTATAGGCAGAAGGTGGAGTCTGAGTTGTCCAATATCTGCAGTGATATCATGACTGTTATTGATGAGCACCTTATCCCCTCTAGCACTACTGGTGAACCTAGTGTCTTTTTCTACAAAATGTGAGTGCTGAGAGGTCTTTTTTGTCTCTCACTGTGGATTTAGAGATTCATGCATGTTGATGTCTCTGTTGTTGGCTGCAGGAAGGGGGACTATTACCGGTATCTCGCGGAGTTCAAGTCCGGTGATGAGAGAAAAGAGGCTGCTGATCATTCCATGAAAGCGTATGAGGTATGCTTGTATTTGGACCTCCTGCATCTGTTGTGGTTAAAATTTAAAATGTCTTGATGTTTGATGCCTGGTGATTCATGATGTATGTTGTTGGTTGCTTTGCTTCTTAGCATGTCTCCGGTAACCAAGGGCAGAGAGGAGAAACGTATATGTTTTTGCATTCCTTTATTATTAACTTCAAGTCTTGCTTATTGGTTTTTCCTTGTGCTAATCTGATGAAGCCAATGAGTCATTGACTAAAGTGCAAACACTATTGGACTTCTAAAAAAAAATCCCTGAAGGTAATCGTCTAGTCAACCATCTATTATTGTAATATAAATCATATGACTTGAATACTGTCGACACTTTTCTTAATATGTATGTTTATGTTGATGTTATGTTCACTTGTTGATGGTTTATTTGCCATAGTCATTGGCCATGTAATATTGAAGTAGTGATTCTAGTGGTTCTTTACCATCAAGGTTGTAGCATACACGGTAATGAGGGAAAAATTAACTGAGGGAATGAGGGAGTGTGGATACAGTAGGTTAGGGTTTATTTTTCAGGCATAATTTCATCATATTGTGTTGTGACTTTTTATCAGCTTTACCAGTGTAGCACTTTTTGACATTTATTTAGATGTAGGCATTACTGATATGAATTTGGCTGCTAAGTTACCAAAGTATTTTCCACCTTTCATATTGATCTGAACAATTCTTAATTATTTCAGACAGCTTCCACTACTGCAGAGGCTGAGTTACCTCCTACGCATCCTATCCGACTGGGTCTGGCTTTGAACTTCTCTGTCTTTTATTATGAAATTTTGAACTCTCCTGAAAGGTATTGTTTTTATTTTGTTGTCCTGAAAGTATTATTGTTTGTTGACTCACCTCCTTGTTCATATACTATGTGTGTAAGTTGGCCTGTTTAACAAATTTAACACTTTACTCTTATATTTCAGGGCTTGTCACCTTGCTAAGCAGGCATTTGATGAAGCAATCTCTGAGTTGGATACTCTGAGTGAAGAGTCTTACAAAGACAGCACCCTAATTATGCAGCTTCTGAGGGACAACCTCACCTTGTGGACTTCTGACATCCCTGAAGATGGAGGTAGTGATTAATGGAATCCAATGCTCTCTATCACTTTGTTAGCTAGACTTTGTCTGCAATGTAAATTAAATAGATGATGTTTTTTAGTGTAAATTACACATTCTCCGAGGTTTAACAAAATTTCACTTGATATCCCTCCTTTTTTTGACCCTACGCAAACCACTGTTTATTCATACGACTTGTAACACCACATACCCTTACCATTAATACGGATATCCTATTTTTTATGTAGTTACATAGATTAAGGAATTACAAAGTAATGTCAAAAGAGGGAGGGGTATTATTGGGATGGGTTTAATAATTTCTTGAAATCTCGGGTGACAGTGTAACTTGTTCAATTTTTTTTTTATTTGATATAGAAAGTCCATTTCAGGTATAGTAGACACTGTCATGATTTGTGGTTGATATGGTTATTTGTTTGTGGACCTCTGTGCATGTTATTATTAATGCACTACATTGTTCAGCTGAGTAAATATCGATTCTTACTTTGTTGTGTCTCCAAACAAGATTCAAAGCTTGAGATGGTAATAACTTGAACATAATTGGATATTGATATGTTCCGAGAAAAGTCGATTCTTCCCTTTGCAAATAATTGAATAATCCTGTGTTTATTAGAACTCCTGAGTATAGAAGAAAAGCCTGTACCTCGCAGTGTAACACTCTAAGTTGAAAATAAACTAGGGACGATTTGGGAAATCTGATCAAGATATTACTGTTAAATTGCTTTGTTGAAGCAACACATTTTAAAATGTTGACCTCGTTGAAAAGCTTTTACAAATGTTGAACTTCATCTTCCATGTGATCTTAATCCACCAAATTCTTGCAACCTAAAGACAACTTAAATTGTACGTAAGGTGATGTTTTCCTTGGTCTTTTTGTTTTGTTTTTCAATTCTTTATTTACATTAATGTATTCCTTCTACTGGTTATCATATTTGATGTTGATTTACTGTCAAATATACTTATTTTGCTGCTCTTTTAGACTTGGCTATTCCTTCTCATTTTGTTTTATAGTTATTTTCCTTTCGTTGTTCTATGATCCTGCCAACCCAGCACTAGTATATATGATTCCCTAGTTAATTAAATATTGTTCTTTTTTTTAACAGAAGAACAAAAGGTGGATTCTGCCCGAGCTGCTGGTGGTGAAGAGGCATAGGTAGGTTATCTACCCTCTTAGCAGATGGTATAGGGTTTTACCTTTTACCTTAACAAAGTTACATTTTGCAATGAAGTGAAGCAGGTATTGGCTAGGAATTGGTGTTCATACGAGAAGGCTAGCCTCTGTCGTGATAGTTTTACCTTTAGGATGTTGTAATAGAGCATGTTGTTGGTCTCTAGAAAATCATCATAGGGCTTTGTGATCCTTTTATTATATGCGTGTGCTTTCTGTTACTGGAGACGAGTTCATTTGCATGGTGTTTCGCTGTAATCTAGTGAATTGCTTCATTTTCTTGACTTCATCTTTCTAAGAGGATGCTACCTTGCATTCTTTTATCTGTTTACATAATATTTATTTAAAATTATGCGAATCATTGTTCCACAAGAAAATTTATCTATGGACTGTGATTTCCATCAAATTTCATGTTAAAATTTTCTTGGTGTTTGACCGGAGTTTCACCATTTACCACCACTATTGCAGTGTGATCATGATTGAATGGGCCATGTCAACAAATACTTTTACTAACGTAACTTCTTTTTCTATTTTTATAGGGGGCTTAATATAATGCTCATTCAGTAAATTCACAATAATACTGAAAAAAAAAAGAAAAAAAAAAGTTATTTTTTAAACCAAATTATAGGAATAAATTGTACTTCAAATGTCAATAATTCGTGGTGTAATGTCTAATGGGCACTTTCTAGCCCTTATGGAAAGACATTCTTCACCATAGCCATTTCTGCTTTGTGAAAGAAAGAGATGCACTTTTGTTGTAAAACAGTTTTATGCAAACATTGGATAAAATGGGTTAAAAATTATTTTAATTCCTCAACTCAACATAACTGGTTTTTAGTCTTTTTTTAAAAAAATGTAGAAATGGGTTATAAAAAGGCGGAATTGGTGTATTTTCATTTACTCCATCAAAATATGTGATTATATGTTACATCACTGTTAAGAAACCTATTTTTAGTTTTGATTTAATGAAAGAAAATTTAAAATGACATAATCTCTATAAACATGACTTTTCACTCTATCTTAATCAACTTTTTATAGATTTTATGTTGTCATTTCATTATTAAGAATTATATCCATCTTTTAAACTCTTTAAAAACTTCAATTAAGTCTCACATTATTTAAAACTAATTGGCAATGACTAACTTAAAATTTTTATTTTTATTTAAGATAGATACGATATTTTACATGACAAGCTCTTATTCAGACATGTCATATGTGTTATTCATGATTATTTTATACTACAAAGATCTTTATTGTTCCCACAAATATCTTTCATGTGACTTTTTTTAACTTAATAAGTCTGCATGAGTGTTTTTCTTTATTGTAGTTTCAAGGGAAGAAAAATCAACGTTGTTTAAAGTGGTTTTTCTGTTCTTTTCCTTTACTCTTCCTTCTTGCAATATCTTTTATCTGTTGAATGAGGTTTATTGAAGTTTACATCTTTGTTAACAATAAAATTCACATAAATTACTCACCTGTAATTTGTCATCAATGATCCACTTACGATTTTAACATAAATTACTTGTGATTTATCACTATCATTCACCATGATTCATCGTACTTTTCCTTCTCATTTTTATACTTCATTTCACTTACAATGTAATATCTCAATGTTATAACCAAAAAGTGTGATCACCCTTTAGCTATTCAAGGTGTTATAAATTTTTCAATATTTTTCCCCTTTTTAGGTTGATCAACCTCTTATCTCTCCAACTGCCAGCCTTTTAGGTCTTTTAATTCCTTTTCCCTCTTTATGGTGAGCATTAAATCTACCAGCTCACTTAAATGCCTCCTAAATGTTGTTTTATCTACCAAATCTTTTGAGTTTCCTAGTATTCTCATTCTCAACGACTCACTCAACATTAAACAATCAATCAACCTAATCAATCAAAGATCCAATCAGCATTGGACCTAAGACCCGATCCACATTAAACCTACCATTACCTTATAAAACTAGTTAATTCAAATAAAATAAAAACAAATAAAAAAATTTATAAATATTGTGAAAACACAGGGAATAATTGTTAAAGATAAATTTTTTTTTCTAAAATAATTATTAAAAATAATTAAAAAAATTTAGAATAATTATTAAAAAAAACTATTTACAAAATAATTATTTTTTAAAATAATAATTAAGAGTAAAATTAAAAATACGAATAGACATAAAAGAAAAATTCTTTATATATTATAAATACAAATACGTATATACGTATTTGAGTGAGATATTCTTGTTTTAGTGTCATCTCTTTGTACAGGAAAATTATTTCAACCTCTTGATTATTTCAATAAAAGGAACAAACAACACAGATAAAATATTTTATTCTAATTAAACCAAAACAAGTGTTTTGTAATATAAATAATTTCTTCGTCGTATACTATTTATTATATTTATTTTAATTCAATTACGTTAAAAACACTCGATCGTTAAATATAAATTATCAAATATGAAAGTTAAATATCTCAAATATCAAAATCAAATCAAAATGACATTTGATAACTCAAAGTGCATTTCATAAAACTTTAAATAAATCTAAAATAATCATTTGTCACTTTTACATAAACAAATCCTTGTCGAAAATACTTCTAAATTTATCATCAAAATCAACAAAAACTATGCTCAAAATGTTACAGTTAAAAATCTATATAAATTGGAATATTTTTACATTAAATCAGTTTCTATAAAACCTTCAGATTCCATATAAATCTAAGAATTCAAAAATTGATATGGTTTTCAAAGAAGCATTTCAAAAACTCATGACAGTTAAATAAGTTATAACTTATCATTCAAAAGTTTAATTCACAAAACCAAAAACACCATTACAAATCTAGCGTAACAAACATTAATGTTTCCCATCATATTATCAGACATGAGTTACTTTAACCTCAACATGCAAGCAAAATAAAATCAAGGAACTTTATATTTGAGAAGAAAAACAATTACTCAAAACAAAACCAGATCAAATTATCTTCTATACCTTCTAATATTAATGCTCTAATAAGAACGAGAATGAAAAATTATTTTAGAAAGCTAAAAGGTAGTATAAAGAATTTATAAGTTAAGAACAGCGAAATATTTTAAATAAATAAATGATAATTTATTTTAAATAAAAAATATGTACGTATAAACATCAAATAAACTTAATAAAATTTAATTAAAAAAACTAAATTCACTTATTCAAAAAATAAAAAACTAAATTAGTTCAAAATTTTAAAATAAATTAATTCTAAAATATACTAAAAATTAAAAAATAAAAATATATTTAACCCTCCCTACAAAAGTGACAATAAGTTGGATTTATTATTTCCTTTAAGTCATTTCTCATTCATTTTCTATATACCATGATCCACTTTTTTTTTTTTATTCTAAAGAAGTGCTTGCAACAACGAGTAAATCTAAACAATGCTTGAATTTAGATGATGTTGGGTAGCTTATCTGACATGACAATCTTTTCTTGGCGATTTAAGTTATTACATGAGTGAAATATTATTGAGTTTAATTTGTATGCTCCATTCCTTTAAATGATGTTACATCTTTTCAAATGAAAATGAAGTTAATTATGAGAGGCCGACATTGTTACAGAGTTGATGAGTAGAGACCTTCGTTTAGGGTACAAAAATGTGATGTAAAGATGATCCACAGCACCACATTTCAAAAAAATCGGCTTCTTCATTTCATTAATTCATTCTGTCTCTTAAAAGTGGAAAATTCTAAGAATGTTAAATTAATGCGTCTTTTATATTCTGTCTCCCATCAATGTCAATGGCCATGGCACAATAAAAGGAGAGAGAGAGACCTCTGATTTTTAGTATTATGTATTGGCTCAAATTAAAATATGTATATACTAATATAAGACTTCATTTTGAAGTTTATAAAAAAATTGTGTATTTTTAATTTAATCCCTACTATATTCTTCTTATTCTGAGTATTTCAATTTTTATATTTTTTAATTAATTTTTTTATTTATTAGATAATATGATTGTTATATTCTTCCATTATCTTACTTATATATCTTCATGAGATGAGATTAATATGAGATGAATTGTTATTAATGTAAAGTTCCAAGTGACTTTTTTTTTTTTTTTATTTAAAACATGTTTAATAACAATGGTGTTCCTAAAGATGGCGGTGACAAGATGATTCTTAGTCGTTGTAGGTCATGAAGTGAAAGTTACTGGAAAACATGAAGATCTTATTATTGATATCCAATATGTTCTCGATAAAAAACAATAAAAATAAGTGCATCATCATTTTTATATTAATCATATATGGAATCAAAACATTTTTTAACACGTGAAAATAAATAAGCAGAATAACAGGGTGAGATAACAACTATGTCATCTAGATAATGATGAAACAATTGAAAATATAAAATATTAAATATTTAATAGATAAAAATAAGAATTCAATTGAAAATATTTAAATTTACGAGGAAGTTGAAATTTAATTAAACTTTATGATGATAGTTATCTACAATTAACCACCATAATAGGCATTACATGGCTTAAGGTCGAAGGATTGAGTATTACATGCTTAAGAGTCTACATATTTTTGTATATACAGTTAATTAGTATTCATGACAGCTTAAAGGATAAAGTTTATAAATATTACGCTGAAAAATTGAATGTGTTTTGGTATATACTAATATTTATACTTCATTTAGGAGTTCACGTTTAAGACAATTTTAAAACACTTTCTTCTTTTATTTTTTTAAAATATCAACGAAATTCTAATTTCCAAAACAAATTAGTACTTAATCCTAACAATGTTATTTTAATAAATTTCTATTTAGAACATTGATAATGACTATATGAAACAAAAATGAGGTTCCAAACACAAACTCTCCTTATCTAGAGAATTGTAACCCTTGTTCTGTTCGCAAGGAAAATGGAAAAATTGTTCCAAAGTCAAACTTTCATTCTGTTATGAATGGCGCGGGTAATGAGCATATGAAGGACATGGGACCCATGGGACACATGGCAAAGGGGGAGGAAAACAAAGGCAAACGAAAAAGTGGAAGGAAACGAATAATCAATTCTGCACTGAAGGATTTCGTATGGAGTACGACGTGATTATAAAAACAACTTTTGCTATAGGAGAAAGGGGGGATGTGAATTGTCTTTTTCTCTCTCTTGGCCCTTTAGGATATTTCTCTGTCATTTCTGTTATCTTTTTCTTCTGTCATGAACGTTGTACTGCTGTGACAGCTTGCACTTTTCATCATTTTCTGCTGATATGACTTTTTCATACTAGAATTCACACCCATACAGACCATTCTGCTTTCACAGTTGCTATATTGTTTTGTTTACTAACCAAACACATTACACATTCCCTTTAATTAGATCTTGATAGAGGAGTATGTTCTTGATATATCCAATATTCTCACATCTTTTACAAGTTAAAACCAAAGACAACTTAAATACATCTTCTTTCATTACCTTCTTATATGTCTTTTTAAAAACAAAATCATAACAAAAAATCGAGTTCCAAAACTATTAGTCATAAAATACAATAATTAACTCTAGCGATAATGTTACAAATATAAACAGGTAAAATAATGATTAGTTTAATTTTTTCTTCTCTTTATATATATATATATATATATATATATATATATATATATATATATATATATATATTCAAAGTTCTTTATTATGTTTGGTTTGTGGAATTATTTTCACTATTAAGAAAATACATATTTTTTGTCAATTTTTTTTTGAATTTTTTTCTTAGAAAACATTGCAAATTTTGTTATGAATAATGGTTTGCAATAATTTGCTACCAATATTTTTGTAAATTGTTTTGCAAAAAATGTTTTTTTTTTAAATTTTGTAAAAAATACTTACGAATTTTATAATTTTTTAAAAAACAATTATTCACTAAGAAATTATCTACCAATTAAAATTCATAGAAAAAAGAGTAAAAAAAGTATTTTCCTGTAAAATTTTATAACAAATTTACAAGAAAAACTCTACAAAATATGAAAAATTTTGTAGTGTTTCTTTCCTTTAATATGTAAATTCATTATTTTATTATTTGTCCAAACTTATAAGTGTGAAAAAGCATAAGTCATGAAATAAATGTAGAATATAGTCACACCAGGACATACAAGAAAAAAATATTTAATTTTCTATATTTTTAGGTTTTAGTATATTATATTTTTTTTTCTTAGGTCATTGAAAAATATGTGATTTATATATATAATTTGACTTTTGTGTGCTTTTAGTGAATTGTTCACACACATATTTCTGACTTAATACTAAAGTAAATTAAATTATGTACTAAGGAATGATAATTGAATATACTAAAAAATATTATGAATATGAATAGGTGAAAAAGAAGGAAATATAAGGAAAGAAATAGACTACACAGAGTCAAGAGTCAGAGGAGAGAAAATTGTTATATTTGTTTATGCTTGAATTTTTCTTGCTTTCATATTTTCTTCCCTTTTTAACAAATAATATATATTTATATTAACCAATTAATACTAATTGATTTGAGTTGTTAACTTAT
>Ga0214543_1004822_pt1 | contig 25338 bp, 22 predicted proteins | sample CNSS2metaG_FD_160094 | JGI IMG/M metagenome (GOLD analysis project Ga0214543, IMG submission 160094) | Root nodule microbial communities from cowpea collected in UCLA plant growth center, Los Angeles, California, USA - CNSS2 | ecosystem: Host-associated > Plants > Roots > Nodule | place: USA... | reverse complement strand
CTCCTTGCCGTCGCCTGCGCCATGCTCAAAACGGGCACCACCTTCGACCCCTCTCTGGCCGCTCAAAAATCCGCTTGTTAAACGGTGGGGAGTCCCCCCAGTTGCTAGCGGTGGGCGACAAGTTCATGACGATGCAGCGGCTGGCAGTGACTTTCGCGAAGAAAACCGGACCTTCGCCGAGGACGGCGTCGTGCATTGTTGACAGCTGTCAACTCCGGCGAACGTCAGATCACCGTTTCCGTGAGGTCCAAGCTAGGGACGATGGTATTGTGTTGACACCTGTCAACAGGCATCTCTCACCAAACCGCACGAGCCGCGACGTGCTTTCGGAAATGCCGCTCCCAACCGACCGGGAGGGGTATCCAGACTATGGCGACTTCTGGCGCAGACGCGCTGCCGACGCAATAGGAGTGGAAAAGCTCCGAAGAGCTGTGACGGAAGGAAATCGCGTGTTACCTTCCGTTTCGCCGACAATGCTTCGTTTACAGAATGAGATACGAGACGCCCGATCCGCTTCATCCGACCCTGTTGCCGGCCCTCATCGCCGCCGAGGATGCACTCGCACGTCTCGATGAACGGGCCGCTCGGCATGCGGTAGCGGAAGGCTTCCGCGAACGCGGGCAGTTCTTCGATGCCGCCGCGGCGCTCTGGGTCGCCGGCGAACTCGTCCATGTCGAGGACCTTGTTCTACACGATTCGCACATGGACGCGCGCGCGCCGTCACATGAATTGACGATCGCCCATGCGGTGTTGCGGACTCGGCGCCGCTTGGAGCTGGCGGAAGCCGGCTGGGCCTTGTCCGCCGCCGGGCTCCGTGTCCTTAGGGGCGAGCAGGGGAGTGCGGCCGCAAGCGACGCGCTTCCCGAAATCTCTGCTCCCGGAGCGGATACGGACGAGCCGGAATCGCCGGAGGCGCAGGATGCGGACGAAAACCCGCTCGCCAGCGAGTTTGCCGAACTCGATGCGGCGATCGCGCGGTCCGAGCGCCTCTTGCACTTTCACGTCTCTGCCGTCGCCTCGGTGACGCAAACCGCCAAGCCGGAGCCGGAGGGGCAACTCGGCTTGCTCTTCGACGAGGAGTGGGATGAAGGGGCGAGACTCGATGCCTGGCGCGCCGTCCTGCCGCTCGCCGATCAGCTACCGGCTTCACTCGGCGCGGCGATCCTCTTCGATGCCTGGGAGCGCATCGAACCGCTGCGCCGTCAGCATTGGCTCGGTTCGCTCCTCGTCGGCGCTTATCTGCGCTTTCGCGGCAAGGTCGTTTCACATGTGCTTGCGTTCAACATGGGGCTCAAGACGATCCGTCACGAGCGTCGCCGCTCGAAGGACCGGCTGACGCGGCTCGACGCCTTTCTCGAGGCGATGTCGATGACGGCGGATCTCGGCATGAAAGAGCTCGACCGGCTGTGGCTGGCCAAAACGCAGATGGAGATGCGGGTCAGGGACCGCCGGTCCAACAGCAACCTGCCGGGACTGATCCGCCTGGTGCTCTCGCGTCCAATCGTCTCGACCGCGTTGATTTCCCGGCAGCTCGGCGTCACGCCACGCGGCGCCCTCAATCTCGTGCGCGAACTCGGCCTGCGCGAGATGACGGGCAGGGGCCGCTATCGCGGCTGGGGCGTGCTCTGAACTCGCCAAACCCTCAGATCCGGCGCAGATTGATCTCGCTTGTCACTACGCGCTTACCCGAATTCGGGTCCTCGTCGATCGTGCTCAGCCGCATGCCGTTCTCGCCGAGCTTCTGCACGATCAGGTTGGCGCTGCGGTCGCCGTTGACTTCCCTCGCCCAGCGGACGTTGAAATTGATCGCGTTGCCGCGTCGGCTGCCCGACAGAGCGGACCTGCCGCCTCTCGGGCCGACATAGACGCCGGTGTAGTTCGCGCCATTTGACCTTAAGTCCGCGCTGATCGAGCGCGATACGACAAGCAGGCCGCGGCAGGTTCCTCTCATCGAAAGAGCCGCGCCATTCGCCTGCGAATCGAAGTTGCAGGATACGTTGATCGGTGCCCTGTTGATGCGCACCAGCACCGTGCCGCCGCCGGTCCACTTGCCTTCGAGCGAACCGAGAAAGGCCGTCTCGTCGGCAACGCCAGAGCCGGTGGTGAAGGAAAGCGCGCCCAAGGTCAGCAGGAGCCGGATTGTCTTTCGCTGCAACATTTTCGTCGACCTCCCCTTTCGGACGAAACGCTGGAGCGGAATGAACGGCGCAGTGCGCAGAAGGTTCCGGCCTTTCGCCCTTCTTGTTGCGGATCGGCTCGGCTGGAGGCCGAGGCATTTGCGGTTCGGCTTGAAGTCATGCGAACTTTTTTGCGCCAGCGACGCAGGCGACGATCGCAAGCGTGGCGGCAAGCATGGTCCAGCTCACCGTCTCATCGAGCAGCGTTGCGGCCAGTGCCAGTCCGAAGAACGGCTGCAGCAATTGCAGTTGCCCGACGGCAACGATGCCGCCCTGGGCGAGACCTCGATACCAGAAGACGAAACCAATCAGCATGCTGAAGACGGAGACATAGCCAAGGCCGAACCAGGACGCGGCGTTCAAGCGCGCGAAGCTTGCCGGCATGGTGAGGAGCGCCAGCGCCGTCATGATCGGCAGGGAGAGAACGAGCGCCCAGGAGATGACTTGCCAGCCGCCGAGCTTGCGCGACAGTTGCGCACCCTCGGCATAGCCGAGCCCACAAGCGATGATGGCGGCGAGCATCAGGAGATCGCCTTTCGGCGAGGCGGAAAAACCCTGTCCGAGTGCGAAGCCGATCACGATGGCGCTGCCAAGGCTGGAAAAGAGCCAGAAGGCAGGAAGCGGACGCTCGCCACCGCGAAGCACGCCAAAAATCGCGGTTGCAAGCGGCAGCAAACCGACGAAGACGATGGAATGGGCGGAGGTGACATGTTTGAGCGCGAGCGCCGTCAGCAGTGGAAAGCCGACGACGACGCCGAGCGACACGACGCCGAGCGACAGGAGGTCGTCGCGGCCGGGCCGCTTTTCGCGACAGGCAAGGAGCAGGCAGAGGGCGATGAGGCCGGCGATCGTCGCACGCGCGACGGTCAGGAACACCGGATCGAAATCCATGACCGCCACCCGTGTCGCAGGCAACGAGCCGCTGAAGATCATCACGCCCACCAGCCCATTCATCCAGCCGCTTGCCGTCCTGTTCATCCCGATGCTCCTTGAATTCTCCGTCTCGCCTTTTCTGGTATCGCGCCGCTGGCTCTTCCAGAGACAGTGGAGTACGGTTGTGAAGAACTGTAATGGTAGAAGGGCAGGTACGGGTGAGACCGCAGGCGATCGACGGGGAGGGCGAAACGCTGATTGCACGAATCATGGCGACGGTCAGGCACCGGATCGCTGGCCGCAGCTTGACCCCAGGGGCGAAGCTGCCTTCCATCCGTTCCTTCGCCGTGACCATGAAGGTCTCCAAGTCGACTGTGGTCGAGGCCTATGAAAGGCTGGCGGCGGAAGGCCTGATCCGGTCGCGGCCGGGCTCCGGCTTCTTCGTCGCCGCGCCGCTCGCGCCATTGTCGCTTGCCCAGATCGGCCCGCGCCTGGACCGGGCCGTCGATCCTTTGTGGATTTCGCGCCAGGCGCTCGAGCCGGGGGAGGGGGTGCTCAGACCCGGCTGCGGCTGGCTGCCGCCATCATGGATGCCGGAGGAGGGGGTGCGGCGGACCCTGCGCGGCCTAGCACGCGGCGCCTCCTCGACGCTCGTCGATTACGGTCCGCCGCTCGGTCTCCTGCCGCTGCGCCGGCTCCTCGCGCGCCGCATGGCGCAGCACGGGATCGAGGCCTCGCCGGATCAGATCATACTCACCGAATCGGGCACGCAGGCGATCGATCTTCTTTGCCGTTTCCTCCTGAAGCCGGGCGACGCGGTTTTCGTCGACGATCCGTGCTACTTCAATTTCCATGCGCTCCTCCGCGCGCATCAAGTGAAGATCATAGGCGTGCCCTACACGCCGTCGGGACCGGATATCGACCGTTTCGCCGCGGCTCTCGAAGAGCATCGGCCGCGCCTCTACATCACCAATTCCGCTCTCCACAATCCCACCGGGGCGATGCTCTCGCCGCTCGTCGCGCATCGCCTGCTCAAGCTCGCGGAGCAGTGGGGCCTCACGATCGTCGAGGACGACATCTTCGCGGATTTCGAAGAGACGCCGGCGCCGCGGCTCGCCGCATTCGACGGCCTCGAGCGCGTCGCCCACATCGGCAGTTTCTCCAAATCGCTCTCGGCGGCCGTCCGCTGCGGCTTCATCACGGCGCCGCGTGACTGGATCGAACCGCTGACCGACCTGAAGATCGCCACGAGCTTCGGCGGTGCGGGGTTTTCCGCCGAGCTCGTGCTGACGCTCTTGAAGGACGGCAGCTACCGCAAGCACATGGAAACGGTCCGACAGGATCTGGCGCGGGCGAGGGCCGCTACGGTCGCGAAGCTCGGCAAAATCGGAATTATCCCCTGGATCGAGCCGCGCGCGGGCATGTTCCTTTGGTGCCGGCTGCCGGACTGCATCGACGCTGCGGATCTCGCCAGAAAGGCCCTCGACAAGGGCATCGTGCTCGCGCCGGGCAACGTGTTCAGCCACGCGCAGACTGCGGGCAGTTTCCTGCGCTTCAATGTCGCCCAGTCGCAGGACGAGCGCCTTTTCCGGGAGCTTGCCGCACTCATGGCCGCTGCATGATGGCTTGATCGACCAGTGCCCGTCGCCCAAAAGTGTAAACTTTAAACACGCGGCGCCGTGGGTTGGCCGGGCCGTGCAGCGGGTCGAAGAGAGCGCGGCTCGGATTGGGCCGGCGTCTTCATGATGATTTCGCGCGGATCGGGCATCGAAATGCCTGCCGCCTTGAACGCATCCCAGAGCGCCATGAGGACCTGGCCGCGAATGTTTGTCAGTCCGTTGCTCGGATCGGAAATCCAGAACCTCAGCCTGAAGTCGAGCGATGTTCCGCCGAAGCCGGTCATCCAGCAGACCGGTTCGGCGTAGCGGCCGGCAACCCGAGGAATGGTTTTGGCGGTCTCGATCGCGACGCGGGCGACCTCGTGCGGGTCGCTGTCGTGGGAGGTTCCGAAGTTCACGTCGATGCGGACGTAATCGCTGGAAAACGACCAGTTCACCACCTGCTTGGAAATGAAGTCCTCGTTCGGAATGAGGTATTCCTTGCCGTCTCTCGTGATGACGGAGACGAAGCGCGAGCGCAGGTCGCGGATCGATCCGAAGGTCTCGCCGAGCGTGATCGTGTCGCCCGGTTTGATGGATTTGTCGAGAAGGATGATGATTCCGGAAATGAAGTTGGACACCACCTTCTGCAGGCCGAAGCCGATGCCGACGCCCACAGCACCGGAAAAGACGGTGAGCGCGGTCAGATCGATGCCCGTTGCGGACAAGGCAACCGTGCCCGCAAAGACAATGAGCCCGATCTTCACCAGCTTGCTGATGAGGACCTTCAAGGACGGCGTGAGATCGGCGGACTTCTGGATCCAGTTCGACGACATGTTGCCGATGAGCACGGCGAGCCAGATCAGCGCCCCGGAAAACACTATGGCCTTCAGTACCAGCAGCATCGAAAGGCGAACAGCACCGAGGTTGACGGCAACACTGTCGAGTGCCGTCAGAGCGACGCGGTCCAGCCCAAGCGCGTAAAGCGCAAAATAGAGCCAGCCGACGACGGCAACGACACGGGCCAGCACCTGGTTTCTGATGATGCGCGTGAGGACCACGATGACGAACCAGGCAGCCACGAGGGTGAGGGCTGTGGCGACCAGCCAACGGTAGGACGGCCATCCGAACCGGAGCAGGACGACATCGACAATCCACAACCAGGCAATCAGGAAGAGCCACCGCAGCCGCCGCATGAAGGCGATGATGACGCGCAGCAGGTCCGGATTCCCCTTGATGGTGCGCGCGCGGGCCTCCAGTGTCGGCTCGAGGCGCCGTGCAAGGAAGCCGGAAGCAAAATAGCCGACGACGATCAGCGCAAACTGATAGAGTGTCCACTCGTTGAGAAGGAAGGTCTGAAGCCACGATCGGGCAGTGTTGACGGCTTCGACGAAATCCATCGCCTTTCTCGTCGCAATTTTCCTGCCGCATGCGTTCGCGATCAGCCAGCGAGAGAACATGCGGCTGTTCAAGCGCGCATCCCCGGCAGCCGAACGATGCCGAGGCGTTGTGATAACCAGCAGGCGGGGGTTTTGTTCAATCGCGGAGCCAAGCTGTGCACCGGAGAGCGGTTGAGGTGTGTCACCGTTCGACCCCGACGGCAATGCCGCTTGGAAAGCACCTGAGCCGAAGCCCCCTCATTCCGGGCGCGGGTTGGACGGGGCGGGTGCAAGGAGCGTTAACATTGGCTGCGTATGCGATTGCATCCGAGATGCTGGAGGCGAAGGGACAACGCCTCCAGCGGTGCCGCTAATCAAGCACGGCCACAGCCTCCACCTCGAACAGCATGCTGTCGAGCGCCAGTTTGGGCACGGGGATCAATGTCTGTGCCGGCAGCGCCTCGCCGAACGTTTCCTGGACATGCTTGGTCAGCACACCGAGCTTGGATTGGTCATGATCGACCACGAAGACCGTGAGCTTGACGACCTGATTGGGTTTCGCTCCGATCCCCTCAAGTGCGGTGCGCAGGTTAGCATATGCCTGTTCGACCTGGATCGCGAAATCGGGCGACAGCGTCCCCGTGCTGTCCATGCCGCCTTGGCCGGAGATATAGGCAATCCGACTTCCGCCGGGAGCAATCACGGCGTGGCTGTAGCCGTTGGGGGTGGGATCGTAGAGGCCTTGCGGATTGACGATGGTCAGCTTGAGATCATTCTCATTCGCTGTCGTCGCAGCGGGAACTCCAGTGGTCATGGTGATTAGCCCTCCGATAAGCAGATGCTTGATTGCGCGTGACATGATTTGCTCTTGGCTCTGCGGACTGCGAGCAACGTACCCTCGCGGCCGGCATGATTGAACGATTGACTCGTACACGGTACGAGTCAATCGCATCGTACAGTGTACGAGTCAATGGTTCAGGATCGACATCCGTCGCATCGCCGGCCAAGATAGACGTTCTGACCAGCGAGGAAGACGGATGACAGCAAAACGCAGCGGCGCACGGAGCAAGCGATCTCAAGGGATGAGTGTGCGCCTCCAGCCCGTGCAGGAGCCGCGCAGTGAACCGCCTCTCTCTCGGGAACGTATCGTGGCGACGGCGGTAGAACTGCTGGACGCCCGAGGAGTCGACGGATTGACGATGCGTCGGCTGGCCGATCGCCTCGGCTCCGGCGTGATGAGCCTATATTGGCACGTTGACCACAAAGAGGACGTCTTTGATCTGGCGCTCGACTCGGTGCTCGAATATCGCGGGCCGCCGCAAACAGTTGAGTCTGAAGACTGGCGCGGAGAAGTCGTTCACATGCTCGAGGACTGGCGCGCCAGCATGCTGCGCCATCCTTGGTCGGCATCGCTGTTGCCGCGCCGGGCGCTCGGCCCGAACATCCTCGGTCGCCTGGAACTGCTGAGCAAGACCTTGTCCAAAGCCGGTGTAGCGGACGCAGATCTGAACGTCGCGATATGGTCGCTCTGGAACTATGTGATGGGTGCCACCGTCACCCGGGCGAGCTTCGACCTCTCGGACGACGACAGGGCCGCCTCGCAGCAACGCCTTACACACCTCAGCGAACGCTATCCGACAATCGAACGCTCTCGTCTGCTGTTGGATGACGATTGGAGTGGCGCCTTCCGGAGAGGCCTCGACTTCCTGCTCGACGGGCTCGCCCCGAAACAATGAACATTCGTCATTTTCTGGACATGGATCGCAGGCGAATTTGCCGTGCTCGATATCGAGTGCCGTGGTCTGGACCTGCCGTCGGCTCCCAGCGTGATGAAGCTGTCCGCCGTCGACGAAACCCACCCGACGAAGCCTCCGAGCCAGTCGTCAACCGCACTTCTGTGCAACGTCGGCTCAAGCTATTCTGAAGAACCCGGGTTGGAGATTTTGTAGCATGGCAAAGCTCGTCTTTGGAATGAACCAGTCTCTGGACGGTTACGTCGACCACCAGGAATTTGCGCCTGGCCCCGCCCTTTTTCGTCACTGGATAGAGCACGTGCGCGGCCTCTCCGGCAGTGTGTACGGTCGCCGCATGTACGAGGTAATGCGTTACTGGGACGAAGACCGTCCCGAGTGGAGTGCTGAGGAGTTCGACTTCGCGGCGGCGTGGCGGAGCCAACCGAAGTGGGTCGTGTCGCGCTCGTTGAAGTCGGTTGGCCCCAACGCTACTCTTGTCGAGGACGACCTCGAGGCGGTGATACGTGGGCTGAAGGCTCGGCTCGTTGGGGAGATTGGAGTTTCCGGACCGGACCTAGCGCGAAGCCTAACCGACCTTGGTCTTATTGATGAGTATCGGCTCTACCTCCACCCCGTCGTGCTTGGTCGCGGCAAGCCATTCTTCGCCGGCGCCCGGCCACCGCTCCGCCTTGTGGCCAGCGATCTAATTGGCGAGGACGTGATCAGGTTGACGTACATTCCTGCTTAATCGCGCGACTCGCCCCGACGGACTGGGCCGACGCGTCAGGTCCGCTTTGGCTCGATCATTGCGGGACGAGAGTGTTCGGCTCGACGGGGTCGGCTCCGGCGGAATAGGCCGGCTGTCCTGGCAAGAGATCCTGCTGAGGCGGGTGGCCGCATTGCCGGAGAAAGCGAGGGGTCCATTCCTTGACAGGACTCAGCCCGAGAGGGCTTATAAGGGCTGCTGCGTTACTGGCGGATTACGATGGAGAACCATCGGGGAGCGCAGCCACGCGAGCCGACCGCCTGGGCCTTACCGAGAAACGGAACCGCAAAGGGGGGCCCAAATGCGCCTGGATATCGACCGAATCGAAGCGGCGGCTGCGACCATCAACCAGGTCTTCCTCAACACGCCGCAGTACGTTTGTGAAAGTCTGAGCCGGGCGCTGGGCTGCCGGATCGTTCTCAAGGTGGAAACCCTCAATCCCGTGCGCTGCTTCAAGGGGCGCGGCACCGAGGTGGTCCTGGCGCGGCTGCAGTCCCGAGGCGACACAACATCGGTTGTCTGTGCCAGCGCAGGCAACCTGGGTCAGGCGCTCGCCTACGGTGGCCGATTGAGAAACTTCGATGTCACGGTTGCTGCGTCCGCGGCGGCCAATGCTCTCAAGGTGGAGAAGATGCGGGCGCTGGGGGCGAAGGTGGTGCTCGTTGACGGGGAAATCGAAGCCGCACTTCAGGCGGCCCAGGAGCACGCCGAGAGGACCGGCGCCTTCCTGGTGGAGGACAGCAAGAACCTCGATACCTGCGAAGGTGCCGCAACGATAGGGCTCGAGCTCGCGGAGCTGCCCCATCAGCTGGATGCAGTCCTCGTCTCCCTGGGTGCCGGGGCGATGGCGACGGGCATCGGTTATTCCCTGAAGTGCCGGCGGCCCGACGTCGACGTCATCTCCGTCCAGCCCCGGAACGCGCCGGCCATGACGCTCTCCTACCAGGCCGGTCGAGTCGTAGATTCCGGCGCCCCGAACACGATCGCCGACGGCGTGGCCGGGCGCTATGTAATCCCCGAGGTTCTTCATGACTTGCTGGACGTCGCCGATGACGCTCTGCTGGTCAGCGAAGAGAGCATCAAGGAAGCCATGCGCCTTCTCTACCTGCACTCGGGACTGGTCGTGGAGCCGGCCGCGGCGCTTGGTGTCGCAGCCCTTCTCGAGAGTCCTGGGCGATATGCCGGCAAGACGGTGGCCACCGTCCTCTGCGGCAGCAATGTCGCTCCCAAGGACTTCGAAGCGTGGATCAAAAAGTCCTGAACGCCAGGCCCCGGCCGGGCCGAGCCCCTGCTGAGCAGAAGTCCCCTGCGGGGGACGGTTCGATCCTCCAAATGGCTCCCTGCCCGCCGGATTTGACATCTGCGACTGTCCGGTTTGGCCGGGTTCCGGGCCTGGATGCGATGAGGTCCCGAACGGCGGCTCTGGGTGGCAGCAGTCGTTCGCTGCGGGATCAATGAGTGGCCGCAAGAGCGGGCGAAGCTACCGTTAATTTGGTGACGCCCCAAATTGGAGGTGTTTATGCTGTTGCAAGCGGACTCAGAGATCCGTCAGCCGCGTGCTCAGGGACTATCGCGCTTCCCCCTTGGTGGTTTGCTAGGATTGGCTTAGCGGTTGCTGCGATAATAGCGTCCGTCGGTTGGAATTCATGGCGCGGGCAGGTCAAAGCTTAAAGAGCCGAGGCCCTGTGGCGCTAGCGGCATCGAGCGAGTTCTTAAGCAATCCTGGAAGTTGCTACATCAATTCCTCATCAAGTGCGATCTTTCCCTGGTGTGAGATCGCATCGAGCATAAGGCCAAGCATGCACGACGCCTGCAAGGGGCAAGCGCGCCGCTGCTCCAGAGACCTTCGGTGCAAACGCAGGCTGAAATCCAGGTGCATGCAACACTTCGCGCTGCAGCGGCCGCTCTCGCCTCCAGGACCGGACATTGCTGGCGCTGTCGGCAGCGGCCGATTTGGGTCGAGAATTCGCCTTCATCAGTGTCGTGGGTGGATGGTGAGCGGAAGTCCAGCACCGACATGATGCACGCCGTGTTAAAGTCAAAGCGGTGATTGCAGAGTCGTTTGTCGTGCTCAGGCGGTGAGCGAGCCTCCCGCAACAAGAATTTCGCTCGGGCTTCGCCACCACCATTTGACGTAGGCCCCTGCTAATGGTAGATATGGGTAATCGATAACCCTGGGCGAAGCCGTGACCGTCTCTTTGAATGACATAGCCGAGCGCGCGGGCGTCTCCGTGAAGACGGTTTCGGGCGCGCTGCATGGCGGATCTGCCCGCATGTCGGAGCAGACCCGGCTACGCGTCAAGGAGATCGCCGAGGAACTCGGCTACGTCACCAACCTCGCCGCGCGCAGCATGCGGCAGGGCTGGATGCCGCTTATTGGCGTCGTTGCCGACGAGTTGATCACCTCGCCCTTCGCCACGGAAATCATCCGCGGGCTCGACGGCGCGGCGCGGGCCTCTGACATGGCCGTTTTTGCGATGACACTGAACGGCAGCCGCGACGTTGGCGCGGTGATCGAGGAAGTGCGCCGCTTTCGGCCGCGGGCGATCGCCTATGCCGCGATGTACCACAAAACGGTCGCGCTGCCGGAGGAGTTTGCTGAGACAGTCGGCGTGATGATCAATTGCCGCGAAGCGAACAACCGGGTGACCTCACTGGTACCGGATGAGTTTGGCGCCGCCCGTGACATCACGAGTTACCTGGTCGAGGCCGGACGAAAGAACATTGCCTTCATCAACCTGCCCGGCCTGCTCGCCGGCGAGTTGCGCGAGGCCGGTTTCCGACAGGCGATCACCGAGGCGGGCCTTGATGGCGCCGGCGCCTGTGTGTTGCCGGCCGTTCGCAGAGCGATTTACAGCGATAGAGCGCATAGCCTCGTTCTTTCCCACATTACCGAGCTGATGAGTGGGCCGGACCGTCCGGACGCGATCCTGTGCGGCAACGACCGTGTGGCGATGGAGGCCTATGCGGCGCTGCGCCGCGTTGGCGCGCAGATCCCCGACGACGTCGCCGTCGCCAGCTTCGACAACCAGGTCGATATTGCCTCGCGGCTCGATCCGCCCTTGACGACCATGGCCCTGCCGCATCGGGCGATGGGCCGATTGGCCGCGGACATCCTGCTTGGCGGCGATACGACACCGGGCGAGTTGCACAAGCTTCCGTTCCAGTTGGTAGAGCGGTCATCCGTATAAATCAACAGCCACGTAAAACCCGTTGAGGAGGAGAAATAGTGGTGGGTAATCGTTTACTTTCGTTCCTAATGGTATCTGCCGCGCTCGGCGGCCTGGCCGAAGCAAAAACCGTCATTCACGTGATGCACCAGGGAGACCCCGGCTGGGTCTCGACCTATGGCGAAGTCGCCAAGCGCTTCGAGGCCGCCAACCCGGATGTCGACATCGAACTCATCTATGCGCCACACGACGCCTATAACGAGAAGTTCAGCGCGGCCGTTATGTCAAAGCAGTTGCCGGACGTCATGGAACTCGACGCGCCGTTTCTCGCCAACTACGTCTGGTCGGGCTACCTGCAGCCGATCAAGCCGCTGATCGACCAGGACATCGTCGAGGACATGACCGAGTCCAATGTCGCCCAGGGCACCTATCCGGTCGACAAGGAGCTCTACGCCGTCGGCCTCACCGACTCCTCGGTCGTGCTCTACGGCAACCGGAAATATCTGGAAGCGATTGGCGCCCGCATCCCGAAGGGCGTTGACGACGCCTGGACGCGGGAGGAGTTCGAAGGCTACCTCGAAAAGCTCTCGAAGCTCGAGGGCGTCAAATGGCCGATCGACACGTTCCGCGGCTACGGCATCAAGACCGAGTGGATTACCTATGCCTACGGTCCCATCCTGCAGTCGGCGGGCTGCGACCTCATCGACCGCAAGACCTGGAAATCCGTGGGAACGCTCGACAGCGATCCTTGTGTCGATGCGCTGACGATGATGCAGAAATGGGTGAAGAACGGCTGGGTCGTGCCGCAATCCTCCGGCACCAACCAGTTCTTCGCGGAAGGCCATCCCGCGGCGCTCGCGCTCGGCGGTCACTGGTTCTATGCCGAGGCCGCGGCTTCGATGAAGGACGATATCGTCGTCATGCCGCTGCCGAAGTTTGGGCCGAAGGGCGCAAGCCCCAACGGCACATGGATCTGGGGCATCACGACCGAGTCAGAGCATCCGGAGATTGCTGGCAAGTTCGTCAGCTTCATGCTCAAGGACAAGGCACTCCGCAACTATGCGAAGGAGGATTCCGCCTATCCCGGTTTGAAGAGCTTCGCCGCCGATTCGCCGCTTTACGCTAACGGCGGTCCGATGGCCGTCGCCTTTGAGCAGGCATCGAAGACCGCGATCGCACGGCCGCCGCATCCGGCCTATCCGATCATCACCTCGGCCTTCATGGGAGCAGTCGACGAGATCTTCAATGGCGGCGACGTCAAAGCCGCTCTGACCGCCGCGGCCGAGAAGATCGACGAGGACATCGAAGAAAACGACGGCTACCCGCCCTTCGACGAACAGCAATAGCCCGCGTGCGGCCGCGCGGCACCAATGCCGCGCGGCCGCGGCAGCCAATAGGCAGGCGACTATTTTCAAATGAGGAGGAGATCATGACCCTGCAGCAACCGGCGCTGCCAGCGACGGCTGTCGCGACGCGCCCCGCCCGGCGAAGAGACAGGGCCCGCCTGTACCAGGAGATCGGCATGCTTGCGCCAGCCGTGGCCCTGCTGACGATCTTCCTCGTCGTGCCGTTCCTCCTGTCGTTCTGGACGGCGATGACCAACCAGCCACTGGTGCCGCGACCGACGCCGGTCCGCTTCATTGGGCTCACCAATTTCCTGCGCATCTTCAAGGACGATCTGTTCTGGACGTCGCTCTGGAACGTCTCGCGCTTCACCTTCTGGATCCTGCCGGTGCAATGCGGTCTTGCCTTCGCCACCGCACTGCTGCTCCACCAGAAGCTGCCGCTCCGCAATTTCTTCCGTGGCCTGTTCTTCCTGCCGGCAATCACCTCGATGGTCGTCGTCTGCGTCATTTGGGGAACGCTGTTCCAATATCCGACGGGGCCTTTTAACCAGGTGATCGGCTTTCTTTCCGGCGGCCGCATCCAGCCGATCGACTGGCTCGGCGACCCCAACTGGGCGATGTTCTCGATCGTCCTTCTGTCGGCCTGGCAGGCCTATGGCTTTCAGATGATCGTCTATCTCGCCGGCCTGCAGGGCATTCCCGATGAGCTCTATGACGCGGCCAGGATTGATGGCGCCAATGCCTTCCAGCGCTTCTGGCACGTGACCATGCCGGGTCTCAGGCCGACGCATGTCTTCGTGCTGGTGATCACCACGATACAGGCCTTCAAGCTCTATACCCAGGTTGCGATCCTGACGCAGGGCGGACCGAGGAGCAGCACCGAAACCGTCGTGCACTATATGGTGCGCGCCGGTTTCGAAGAGCAGAAGCTCGGCTACGCCTCGGCCGTCTCGGTCATTCTCTTCCTCATCGTTCTCGTCATCGCGCTCGTGCAGCGCCAGCTCCTGAGGCGTTTCGATGTCTGATCTCGCCATTTCCACACTGCAGGCCGAGGCACAGCGCGAGCGCTCCGCGATCGGTTCGCTGCGCCTTGTCCAGACCGCCTGCGTCCTCGTCATCGCGCTGGTGATCGTATCACCGCTGTTCATGCTGCTGATCGCGAGCCTGAAGGACGACCGCTTCCAGATTCTGGCCGATATGGGCAGTTTCCGCGCCTTCTGGGTCTCCAACCCGACGCTTTCTAACTTCGCCGAGGTGAGCAATCTCTCCGGTGAGCTCGCCTTTGGCCGCTACCTTCTGAACTCGCTGTTTATTCTTGGCTGCACCGTCGGCGCCGGTCTGATCGTCAATTCAATGGCCGGCTTCGTGCTCGCCTGGGGTACGTTGCGCGGCCGCGGCGTAGTCCTGTCGCTGGTCATCGCCCTCTACGTGATCCCGCAGGAAAGCATCATCATGCCGCTCGTCATCATGGTGTCGCGTGCCGGGATGACGGATACGTTCGCGGTGCAGATCGTGCCCTGGGTCGCCAGTCCGCTTTATATCTTCCTGTTCTACCAGTTCTTCGCCCAGCTACCGAAGGAGCTCTTCGAAGCGGCCGAGATGGACGGTGCTTCGGTGTTTCGAATCTATCGTTCGATCTTCCTGCCCTTGAGCCTGCCGGCGCTCGCCACCGTCTCGATTCTGATGGGGATCGAGAGTTGGAACCAGTATCTCTGGCCAATCCTGGTAACGCAGACCGACTATGCCCGGCCGATCGCCGTCGCCATCGCCACCTTCTTCGGTCAGGACAGCATCTATTGGGACCGCGCCATGGCGGCCTCCGTTCTGATGATGATCCCGATTCTCGCCCTCTATCTCGCCTTCCAGCGCTGGTTCGTAAGTTCCTTTGTTGGCTCCGCCGTGAAAGGTTGATCAATGACAAGCCATGCAATCCTCTCTTCGCCCGTCGGCGGCAGCCTGAAGACATTCAGCGCCGCTCTGCCGGCCGGAACGACGCTCCATGCGTGGCTGAGGTCAGTCGATCCGGTTACGCCGGCCGAACTCACGGCGAGCCAAGACGGACAGGAAATCGGCCGCCTAACGGCGGGAAACACCGAGGAGTTCCAGTTCCGGGCGCTGAAAATCGAAACAGCCGGCGAAACTTTTTTTAGTTACGACGCCGCGATCACGAGCCTCTCCGTCGTCTATGCCTTTTCGGAGGCGGACGTTCTGAACAAGGGCATCGTTGTTCTTTACAGCGGCGAGGCCAATTCCACACCCGCCGTGCCTGGCAGCTATCATTTCCGTCCACCGTTCGGCTGGATGAACGACCCGAACGGTTTCGGCCGTTTCGGCGACAAGGTTCATCTCTTCTACCAGCACTACCCCCATAGTCTCCGCTGGAACACGATGCATTGGGGCCATGCCGTCTCCGATGATTACCTCCGCTGGAAGCACCTGCCGATGTTCCTGTTTCCGTCGGCGGAACTCTCCGCTCACGCCGATGGCCGCGGCGGCGCCTTCTCCGGCTCGGCAATCCCGCTTGCTGGAGAGGGGATCCGTGTCTTCTTCACCGAACAGGTCAAGGACCGCGAGCCGGAAGAGCAGATCCAGTTGACCGCCGTCAGCCGTGACCAGATCAGCACCAGCCCGGCGGACATCATTCTGCCGGAACGGCCGGCCGGCCTCGATCTGACGCTCGATTTCCGTGACCCCTATGTAATCAAAGGCCCGGACGGCCGCTGGAAGATGCTCGTCGGCAGCCGCGACAAAGCGGGCGGCGTCATCTTGCTCTACGAGACCTTCGATCCGGATGCCGCCACGGGCTGGAACTTCGTCAGCATTCTTCACCGCGAAAACCGCTTCGGCATGACCGCCGCCGAATGCCCCTGCGTCGTGCCGCTCGGTGGTCCCGCCGACGATCCGCAAACACGTTGGGCACTGATCTTCGGGCTGCTCACCAGCCGCGATCCGGCAACGGCGCGACGCAATATAACCCTTGCAACGGTAGGCCGCTTCGATGGTCGTACCTTCGTCAAGGAATTCGAGCAGGAACTCGACTTTGCAACCGATGCCTATGCCTTCCAGGCTTTCGACGACCATTCCGGCCCCGTGGGCATTGCGTGGCTAGCGAACTGGACGGAGATTTCGAAGAAGATCGACTTTCCCACCGCCATGACGCTCCCGCGCCGGGTCGTGCTCATGGATGGTGTGTTGCTGACGCCGCCGATCGATGCGGTCGACAGCTTGCGCCAGCATTTGGTCGACGAGCGCCGGCTGCTTTCCGGAGACAAGGTCGAGCTCACCAACGGAGCCGTCGAGATCGTTATCGATCTCACCGCGCCCGGCGCCAGCTTCGATCTCGAATTCGACCATCCCGACGTCGAGCTCGGCGTCCGGCTCGATGCTGAGGGCCTGAGCATCCTCTATGACGTTCCGGACGGCAAATTGCTGCCCCGCTACATCGCGGCCGGCGCGAGGCCCTCCACCCTGCGCATATTTCTCGACGCCGGCTCGATCGAGGTCTTTGCTGACAACGGCCGTTGGACCGGGACCAAGCGCTTGCCCGGATTTGCGAGTGTGCGTTCCGCCCGCCTCACAGCAACCAAAGACAATGTCGCCGCGGCTAGCATCTGGCAGCTCAAGCTCTGACAGGCGAACAAAGGGAGGAATTCATGGCATCCGTCTCGATCGATCAGGTTCGCAAGCAATATGGCGCCGTTCCGGTGATTCATGACATCTCCATGGACATCGAAGACGGCGAATTCGTCACCCTCGTCGGCCCCTCCGGCTGCGGCAAGTCGACCCTGTTGCGCATGCTTGCGGGGCTCGAGGACATCAGCGGCGGCGAGATCCGCATCGGTGGTCGCGTCGTCAACGACGTCGCGCCGAAAGAGCGCGACATCGCCATGGTCTTTCAGAGCTATGCCCTCTATCCGTATATGACTGTCGCGGAAAACATGGGCTTCGCGCTCAAACTAAAGGGCCAGGACAGAGCGACGATTGAAAAGAGCGTGCGCGAAGCGGCCGACATCCTGGCGCTCGGGCCTCTTCTCGATCGGCTGCCGAAACAGCTTTCCGGCGGCCAGCGTCAGCGCGTGGCAATGGGACGGGCAATTGTGCGCCAGCCGCAGGTCTACCTATTTGACGAGCCGCTCTCCAACCTCGACGCTAAGCTGCGCGTCACCATGCGCGCCGAAATCAAGGACCTGCATCAGCGGCTGAAGACGACCACCGTCTACGTCACCCACGACCAGATCGAGGCGATGACGATGGCCGACCGGATCGTCGTCATGCGCGGCGGCAACGTCGAGCAGATCGGCAAACCGCTCGAGCTCTACGACCGGCCGGCCAACACCTTCGTCGCAACCTTCATCGGCTCGCCGGCCATGAACCTCTTCGAGGGCGCGATCGTCAATGGCCAGTTCGTCACCGATGGCGGGGTGGCGCTTCCAATGCCTGACGGTTATCGAGGCGCGACGGCGGCGGTCTACGGCGTCCGTCCGGAACATCTCTCCATCGTCGATGAGGGTGCGCCGGCTAGCGTGATCGTGGTCGAGCCGACCGGATCGGAAACGCATGTGCTTGCAAAGCTCGGATCTGCGGACGTGAACATCGTACTGCGCGACCGGGTCGACCTGCAGCCTGGCCAGCCCATCAAGATCGCTCCCGACATGAGAAGGATTCATCTCTTTACGTCGCAGGGCGTACGCACACCGTAACGGATTCGCCGGGAACGCTACCAGCGGCATCGCAGGGGCTGCTCCGGCGTTGCAGCGACCCGTTCAAGGCCCGCCGCACTGGATCCGCTGGTCGGAGGACAAGGTGCCATCTGAAACAGGATCGCGCATTATGGCCGACATTCGACAGCCTCCCGGTTTGTACACCCAATCGCTGCAACCTCGCCATGTTCCGCGCGAGCTTCAGTCAGCTTCCGAGGGCGTTTCTGAACGTGAAGTGCGAGCGCTTGTGCCATTATGAGCGCATCACCTTGCCCTCATTGAGGAACGCCTGCCAGCGGCGGAAAGGCACGTCGCGACGGCCTGCGCCATATAGCTCTTCAGCGCGAGATCGTCGCCAAATAGGAAGGGAATGGCAGCGATACTGCGACGGCGCGTCAGTCGCTGCGGCTGTTTGAGGAAGGGCTGGCGTGGCACATCGCCAACCGCGATCGCCTCATTCGACAAAAAGTGGCTGAGTGCACTTATCGGTTATCGTCGAAGGCCGTTTCGGAGCGGGCGCCGCCGGTTGCCTCAACTTGACATCTAATGGTGTGAGCTGTCGATGGCGGGTACCGTGAATTTCACAACCTTTCCGCCGAGCACTTCGTGTTCTGGCGTGGCGATTTCGATGAGCACTTTGTGTTCGCCTGGCCGCAGCCCTGTCAGGACGATCGCGCCAGTGCCGCCTGCATCGGCCCACCGCCATGGCAGATCATCGATGCTGACATGGAGGTGCCCAGCTCGCGGGGAGACATCGGTCGCGCCAGCGCCGAAGATGGGCAGGATGCGGAAGTTCTCGGCGCGATAGGGAATGATGGCCACGCCTCTGGTAATCAGTGGTCTCGGAAGGGGCTGATCCACGAAGAGTTTGGGTGCAGGCTCGTTCTTGATCGGCAGGAATTGTGTTGCTGCATGTTGCGCGTAGATGGGTGTGCCCGCGGCGAGCAGGAAAGCTGCCGTTGCGAGGGCTCTTGCGATCGTGGTCATGACAAAATCCCGTAGTAGCCGCGCCGGTCACTGACGTCATCGGCCAATGTCAGTTCGGCAGTGATGGTCTCGATGGTGCGGCCTGTCTGCTCCCGGATCGAACGCGCGATCCGCTCCAACCGCTCGGCATTTGGTGCGACGAGCACCAGGTCATAGCCCTGCCCGGCAAGGCGATCGGCATAGAGGGCGCCGATATCGCTCGAGGCCCCGGTAATGACGGCCGTTCCCAATGTCTCAGGCATGGCATTTCCTTTCGGGTTGATGGACGCCGCCCCACCCAATGCGATTGTGGGCTGCGATGACGGGAATATGAGCTTGGGAAAAGTTGCCCGGTAGCGGGCGAAAACGAGAGTGAGCCTCTCATTTTCGATCAGCCAGGCTTCAGGTGGCGAGTAGCGGGATCGCCGTTGAGGATGCCGAAAAGCAGTGCGTCACGGGCGTTTTCGTATCGCGTCCAGTCCCCATCTCGGCGAGCGAAAGGATGGTGATTTTGGCTCGGGACGATCGAACCCGACCATCGCGGCGTCGACGAACTCCCGCAGCGACATCATGCCAGGCAGAGGTTCGGGCGGGCAATCCCGTGGCCCTACCGGCCGGTGTGGCAGCAGCGATGACGAGTTGGACCTAGACGTTGCCACCTATTGGCTCGGCTTGCATCGTTCGGAGTCAGGGCGATGACGAAGGCTCTGGTGGCCAAATCTCGGGAGCCAGACTAGCCGCCGATGCAACATTCACGACCGTGCCCTCATGGCGCTGAGCCAGCCTTCGGGCTGCAGCGGCCGCCACTCGTGTGTAGGCCATAATGTTGTATCAAGCAGCCGATCGAGACTCGACATGCCTCCATCAGCGAGCAGCCCGTCCGTCGGCAGCTCCAGATTGGTGATAAGGAGATCGAGCTCAGCGAGCTCGGCCTCCACATCTTTTCAGATCACCTTCCCGTTTCAGATCGGCGACGCGCCCCGATCACAGCACCGTTTCGCTTCGAGGGAAGCGCGCGAACCCGCCGGGGCGTTCGGCACGTTGTGAGAGCAGCACGAGATCATACCCGCGGCGTACCAGGCGATCGGCCTAGACCAGGCCAATCGCACAGGACGCATCAGTGGTGAGAGCGTTGGGGCGCCGTCGCGACATGACGGGTGTCCTTTCACGATCGATCTAGCGGTTTCCTCGCCCTTGAGAACTTACCGGATTCAAGAGGCTGCCTCTCAGGTTTCCCCGCTACCGCTGGTGCCGACGTCGCGCGACCTTCGAAAACACAATCCGGGGATCGTAACCGCTGAGGCGATCCCATTCCACCTCGAACCGGGAGACCGACATGGACACACATTTCAAACGCAAGATCGCCTTCGCCTTGTCGATGGGTATCATAACGACAGGGTTGATCTCTTTCACATTGCTCGCGCTCAATCTGGGCTTCTCGAGGGGGTTCGTCCTGACATGGCTCCGCTCGTGGAGCATCGCCTATCTCATCGTCATCCCCGCCATCCTGCTGGTCGGTCCGCGCCTCCAGGCGCAGATCGACCGGGTTGTCCGTTGAAGCGACCAAGCTGGAGCTACTGACATGACAATGGCCACCTTTCGACGGCTGTTTGCCGCCGCAGCAATGTTTTTCTCTGTCGCGACCGTGACACATGCCGAGGACAGCTCGCATCAACCGAGGGCGAATATCAGCTTCATTCAGATCGACAACGACATCACACTGAGAAGGTCGGTCGTCCATAGTCTCGACCCGAAGGGGACCGTCCTGTTCCTGCATGGCTTCCCGGAAACGATGTATGCCTGGGAGGAAGTATCCCTGGCTCTCGCCGACGATTACGAGGTCCACGCTTTCGATTGGCCCGGTTTCGGGTTGTCGTCGCGGCCAATGACCGACCGCTTTTCTTATGCGCCGAAGGATTATGCACGTGTCCTTGACGGCTACATCGAGAAGGCTCACATCGACCGGTCCAAGCTTACGATCTATGCCACGGACATAGGAGCCCTGCCGGCGCTGCTGCTGAGCTTGGAGAAGCCCGACATTGCACGAACCATTATCGTCGGCGACTTCGCGCCCTTCGATCGGCCGCGTTACATGTATGAGAGCCTGCAGAAGCTCAAGGATAGGCGGTCAGCGGCTCAGGCAAGGGAACAGCTCAACAAGAACCGTGCGGACATTCTCGAGAACGCCTTCAGGAGAGGGCTGGCGAAGGAGGTGCAGTTCGAGCTCTCCGTCCGGTTCAGGAGCGACATGGCGCGGGGCTGGTCCTATGGCGCGCTGACGACAGCCGACGCCTTTGCGAGCTATTACGCGCATTTCACCAGGGACCAGCAGTATTTTGAAGCCAATCTGGACAAGCTAAGGACCCCTGTAAAGGTGGTATGGGGCGAGAAGGATGTCTATATCAGGAAGGAAATGGGGGTAGAACTTGCCGAACGGCTCGGGGCCGAAGTTTCAGTTCTCCCTGACACTGGCCATTACCCGCATCTCCAGAAGTTGGAGAGGACGGTCGAGGAGGTGCGCGCTTCATTCCGGTGACGGCGCATCGCAATAGTTGCTGCAAGCCGCGCGAAGCCGGGGGAGCGTCCAATCGATGAAGGAACGCACTTTGAGAGCGAGTAGCCCCTGACGCGAGTAGACAATGTGGATCGGCTTGGGCCTACCGCCGTAGTCCCTCAAGATTTGCACGAGCGCGCCCGAGGACACTTCCTCCGGAACCTGGTAGTCGAAGAGGCGGGCGATCCCGGCTCCATTTCGCGCGGCTGCGACGCAACTGGCCGCCGTGTTGACCTCAATCCGGCTGCGTGGCATCGCCTCGACAGACTTCCCGTCGACCTCGAAACTCCAGAAGAATGACCGGTTGTGGAACATGATTCCGTCATGAGTGGTGAGCTCGGTGGGATGTTGGGGAACGCCACGCCGTTCCAGATAGGCCGGGCTTGCGCAGGTCAACAGGCGGAACTCGCCGGCCTTGACGGCGTACAGCGAACTGTCGGCCAACTCGCCAAGTCGGATGGCGACGTCGACCTGCTCGTTGGCGAAATGAACAGAACGGTCGAGGGACAGGAGGTTCAAAGTCACGTCCGGATGCTCGTTCATGAAGTCGAGTGCGATCGGCAGTACGTACCGGTGGCCAAACTCGATAGGCATCGTGATGGTGAGCAGTCCCCGTGGCGTTTGATATTCGCCTGAGGCCCGGCGTTCGACCTCCTCCAGATCGGCGATGATCTTGCGTGCCGCATCGACATAGTCGCGACCGGCGTCGGTAAGCTGCAGGTTGCGGCTTGTTCGGATGATGAGGTTCGCGCCGAGATATCGCTCCAGATCGGCGACCTTGCGGCTGACGCTCGGCAGCGGTGCATTCAGCTTCCGGCTGCCCGCCGACAAGCTCCCGGCGTCAACCACCGCAAGCAGAACCCGCATTGCATCAAGCCGATCCATAACGTCCCTACGATTGGAAGCCTCGATGTTGAGGATATGAGAAATCAGTTCTGCTGAATAGGCGCAGCCGTCTGGTGAATCGTATCCCGATCAGGGTCCGATGGGCCCGTATCGAGAGGATGGTTCTCATTTTCGCTGAGTACCGCCACAGGCTCGCGGCCGGTAATTTTCCTCATCGATCAAGGGTCTCGCTTGATTGCTAACCAAAGCCGCCAGCGTCACCGCAACCAAATTTCCCGTGACGCAACCTCAAAGGGATGCCCCCATGAACAGGGTCTTTTATGTTGGCGTGTCAGCCGCTCTCTTTGCGGCCTTTGCCTTCTCGCTCAACTTCGTTGTGCCCTTCATCATAGGTGACTATTCCACCTTTGATTTTGCGCTGGTCCGGCACGTCGTTTCTTCGCTCGTCGGGCTTTACATCATGGTTTCCGAGAAGGGCGTCATGCGCCACCTCACGCTTCGAAACTGCCTGCAAGCTATCGGGCTCGCCTTCATCGGATATGTCGGCTACTTCCTGACGGTGACGGGAGCGGCCATCTTTGCCGGCCCAGTCATCGCTCCCGCCTTTCTGGGTCTCGTCCCGATCGTATTGATGGTGATCGGTAATCAGCGTCAGGGATCAATGCCATGGCGACTCCTTATGATGCCTTTGGCGCTGGTGCTGGTCGGCCTAGTTCTTGTCAATGGCACCGCATTCACGGCCGACGGATTGAACTCCGTCCAATCGGTGTGGATTGGCGTGCCGCTATCGCTCGCTGCCGTGGGACTTTGGATCTGGTTCGCCCTTGCCAATCAGGCTGCACTCGCCTCCCGACCAGAAATGCCCTCCGGCGTGTGGTCAGCGCTGATACTGGTCGGAGGCGGCGTCTTGATGCTGGCGTTTTATCCCGTCGGTGCCGCGATGGACCTCTTCCGGCTTCCAACGTTGGGAATCGGCTGGAGTGCCGCCGGCAGCCTATATGCTTGGGGTGTGTCCCTCGCGCTGCTGGCAACCGTAGGCGGGGTCTGGGCCTGGAACATTGCCTCACGGAGCCTGCCGGTTGCCTTGGCCGCGCAATTGATCGTCTCGGAAACTGCCTTCGGTGTCATCGGAGGCCTTGTCGTACATGCCCGCTGGCCAACCCCGATCGAAGTGGCTGGGGTGGTTGTGCTGATCGCCGGCGTTGTTCTATCAGTGCGGATTTTCTACGATCGCCAATTCGCATCTGGAACGACATTGCTTGGCGCACGAGCGACCTGCTGCGCGCAGGATCAATGACAGGCACTGGCATCAGAGATGAAGTCACATCCGACGCAGCGCCCGAATCGCCCCGAAGCTGCCACCAAGAGCGACAAATGCAGGGTCGACAGTTCGACCCATTCAGGCGAGGGGTAGGAGTCGACATCCCGGACAGGGCGCATCTTGCCGGCTTCCGATCGTCTCAGTCGGGTCGTGAGCGGAAGCGGTGGGCAACTTGCTGAGTGACAGCAATGCGCGCCAGAAGCCGACTCTTCGAAAGAGCGGAACGCAAGAAATTCCAAACAGGAGCCGCTTTTTTGCTTTCGATCGTCGTCGAGACGCGCGAGACATGCTCGGCCCGAGAGATCATCGAAGTTGGTGCTATCGTCCTGTCACTTGGGCACCTCACTTCACAACCGTTCTTATCTTCGCCACTGCCTCGAGCGTGCGATGGACCGGGCACTTGCCGGCGATTTCGACGATCTTCTGGCGAAGCTCCTCCGAGATCTCGCCTTCGATGGAAATGACGCGTTCGAAACGGTCGATTCTGCCGCTGCCGCCACGTTCCGTCTCGGTGCACTCCTCGCAATCCTTGGCATGGATCTTGGTATGCGAGACGTCGACGCCGATGCGTCCGAGCTTTAGCTGCTTGTGGCCGGCATAGAGGCGCAGCGTCATCGAGGTGCAGGCGCCAAGTGCGATCGCCAGGAAGTCGTAGGGCGATGGTCCGGAATCGAGTCCGCCTACGCTTTCGGGTTCATCGGCAAACAGCCGATGCCCGCCAGCCTGAACCGCATTTTGAAACTTGCCTTCGCCCGTTTCCCTCACGCGGACATGTTCGATCGGACCCGCGCCTTGCGGCGTGTCGGCGGCAAGATAACGTGTCAGCCATTCCGAAATCATCCGTCCGGCAAAGGCCGCGTCCTCAGGGTCGGTGAGCAGGTGGTCGGCCTTGTCCAGCGAGATGAAGCTTTTCGGATGCCTGGCCGCGACGAAGATCTCGGTGGCGTTCTCGATCCCGACCGTATGGTCCAGCGGCGCGTGAAGGACGAGGAGCGGCTTTTTCAGCCTCCCAACAGCATCCTTAATGCGGTGCGCACGCGTATCCTCGACAAATTGCCTTCTGATAAGGAACGTGCGCCCGGCGAGATCGACGTCGGCCTCACCGTTCTTCTCGATCTCGTCGACGCTCGCTCCGAAATTCTTCAATACGTGGCCGACATCGGCCGGCGCGCCGATGGTGGCTACGGCGCGCACTTCCGGAATGTCCCCGGCGACGGCCAGGACCGCTGCGCCGCCGAGCGAGTGGCCGATCAGCACCGCGGGTGCCTGATAATGGTGGCGTAAATAGTCCGCGGCTGAAAGAAGGTCCGCAACGTTGGAGGAGAAGTTCGTCGAGGCAAATTCGCCTTCGCTCGATCCCAGCCCCGTGAAATCAAAACGCAGGACAGCGATGCCTTCACGCGCAAGCTCCGCTGCAATCCGGCGCGCTGCCGCCAAATCCTTGGAACAGGTGAAGCAATGGGCAAAAAGCGCGTAGGCGCGCAATGGCCCATTTGGCAGATCAAGGCGGGCGCTAAGCGCCGCGCCGGAATGACCGGAAAATTGGAGCCGTTGCGTATTGAATGCCATGGTTACGACCCTCCGCTGCAGATAATTATTCTACATCTGCAACGGCTGCTGCCTAGGCGGAAGTCGTCAACGCTCGAGTTGCTGGTCAGCGTAGCTCGCGCAGCACAGCCTGGCAGGGGTGTCGACTGCCCGACCTGCTTTTCCGAGGAGCCCGGCGTATCCGCAAGGCCCCTCGAAGTCGCTCGAAGATCACGAAAATCTCCGGCCGTTTACTCGGCCGCCTTCCGCCGGGGCAGCACCCAATTGGGGCGCGGGAAGTGACAGGTATAGCCGTTGGGGTAGCGCTCCAGGTAATCCTGGTGCTCTGGCTCGGCCTCCCAGAAGTCTCCGACCGGTTCGA
>Ga0214543_1004814_pt1 | contig 25362 bp, 19 predicted proteins | sample CNSS2metaG_FD_160094 | JGI IMG/M metagenome (GOLD analysis project Ga0214543, IMG submission 160094) | Root nodule microbial communities from cowpea collected in UCLA plant growth center, Los Angeles, California, USA - CNSS2 | ecosystem: Host-associated > Plants > Roots > Nodule | place: USA... | reverse complement strand
CTCGTATTACAACAAATTGGGAAACGGTAATATATATTTGAATTAAAACGAATACTTTGCAATATTTCCTTTTTATATACTAACTTAACTTAATCTATTATTTTGTAGACATTCAAGAGTCCTGCCGTAATTCCCGCAAAGTTCATAAAGTTTGGTAAGATAGCATGTGCCAAATATATAATTGAAATGTACAATACTATTGATTAGGACATGTATCTTGATTGTAAATGATTTGTAATTGTCTTTTAAATGAATTTTAATTGTGGATGTGTTATAAAATATTCAGTTCTGGTCTATTCTGGTATGTGCTGGGTGCTGAACAAAATTTGCAGGTTTAAATGTGGGAATAACACCAAAACAGAAACTGCATTAAAAAAAACACCATATTAGGCCTCGGTTCATATCAGAACCGAGGCAAAAAGCACACATATGGCCTCGGCTGGAACCAAAACCAAGGCTAAAAGGAGATCGAATTTTAAAAAAAAAATTGAAAATAAATTGCACATATGGCTTTGGGTGGAACCAAAACCGAAGTAGAAAGCTAGGCTCTATTGCCTCGGGTGCCTTTGAACCGAGGCAGAAGAGGGCTCTATGGCTTTGGTTCTCAACCGAGGCCAAAAGCTATCCTCTTTTGGTCTCGCCCCAATATGCTTTGGTTCGGGAACTAGTGCAGAATATTAAAAACAACTGCTGCCAAAGCCCCTTCCTACACTGGTGAGGATCAACCCAAAATAAATGAAATGAATTGAAACAAAAGTCTTCCATGAAAAACAAATTGTATATCATTTGAAAAAGTAATCCACAATAAAAAAAATAAATAAAAAGCAATCTAAAGTGCTTCCACAGCTTTCCTTTTACCCATTGTTTTTCTTTCTCTTATTTATTATTATTATTACTCTAATATATATATATATATATATATATATTAATTAGAGGAAACACAATTTAAATTAATTTGATATTGATCGATTTACCTTTAACATGTGTTTCTGTTATTTGGTAAAAGCTTAACTAGAGAAAAATATTGCATCAACATGGTATCTCAAGTTGTAGAGATATTGTGGAGAATTAGCATATGATAAAGAGACAGAGGTGTTCCATTCTGACTTTCATTATGGTCCGTTGATTCAGCAACATCACCGCATGTTAGAGTTAAACTTAGGTTGAAAGTAAAAAAAGGAAAGTGTCACTAAAGAATCTAAATGAGTTAAAAGAAAACGAAAAATGATATTTAGACACCAAAAGTAGACTCATTTTTGACATCAGACCCACATGATATTTAATTTGTAATTTAAAGTTTAATAAAAATGGAGAAGAGAATTTACGCACGTTTGGGTCAAAATTTAAAGAGAAAAATTGCTATTCTAAATCCAAACGTGCACTCGAAGCTTTCATCACCACAGCAAGCTCTTCTTCGATTTTTGTTTTCCAGTGTTTCTTAGATTTGTTTCTCATTTCTAATCATGTTGAGATGAATACGTGAACTGTTTGACTTGTTTCCATAGCAATTTCATGGATCATCATATATAATTTTGCAATTGCGCTTTTGATTGTTAATTTTATTAGATTAGGGTTCGTGAATTAGGATTTTACATTTTACTCTATCATTCTGCATGATTTCAATTTCTAAATCTAATTGATGTTCATTCAAATTGTTTTACATCTTTAATTTTTTCATCCATCCTTTCCATGGTCACACTCGAATTTGCCATGCGTCTTCTCACATGAACATCTGTGCCTTTTTTAGTTTTTCATTGTTTAGGTTCTGTTAGCATATTCTTTCATTAGTGTAGATTATTATTTTTAACTCGCCTTATATGCCTCGGTTATCAAAAAACCAAAGCATATAATGGCGCGGTGGCATTTTTGCAATTCCACCCAACTTTTATGCCTCAGTTCACAAAACACCCGAAGCCAAAAATGGTGTTATGCTTCAGTTGATAAAAAATCGGTGCCAAAAGCTAGCATATGCCTTGGTTGCGGAGAATCGAAGCCAAAAACTCACATATTTGGCCTCGAGTGATTGACAACCGGTGCCAAAATGCGTGCCCTTTTTTCTTTTTCTTCTTCCCTGCCGCAGTCTCTATTTCTCTCAACAACTCCATTTCTCTCTTTTCTCTCCCTGCAACTTAGCCAAAATGCGTGCCCTTTTTTCTTTTTCTTCTTCCCCGCCGCAATCTCCATTTCTCTCAACAACTTCATTTCTGTCTTCTCTCTCCCTGCAACCTACCCCTAAATGCGTGCCCTTTTTGCTTTTTCTTCTTCCCCACCGCAGTCTCCATTTCTCTCAACAACTCCATTTCTCTCTTCTCTCTCCCTGCAACCTACCTCTCCACCATCGCTGCCACCATGTTGCTCCAGCCACCATCGAGTTGCCGCCGCTGGTTCGCTGCACCTCCATTTCCTGTTTCCTTGATTAAATTCTACATGTAGTTTTTAGGGTTTGTTGAAAAGGGTGGCTGAAATGCAAAGTGGAAGAGGGGTTGAAACTAGGGGGCTCAAACGTTGGCAGATCTGGGCACTTGGGTTTTGGGTTTGCTCATTGTAAAAAATATGGAAGTTTCTTCAGCTTAGAAATGATGGCTTTTAGAACAAGGTTGGAACTAGAAGAGGATTCTGAATTTGAGTCATTTAGGAGTTGAAAGTGTTGAGTGGCTCTCTTCCTGTGGGGGAGAATTGGCATTCCCCTGAAAGAGCCAGCGCTAGAAGAATTGGAAGATGCTGACAATGAGGAGGAAGAAGCTGAGATGGGTCCATTGTGTTCAGTAAGAGGTGCTTTCATGGATCTGCTGGAAGCATCGTTGTTGATGTTGCATCCATTTAGAAATAACCTTTTCTTGTGGATATCTGGGGTTGATGTGTATATGGCCTCGGTTCTTACGTTACCCGGGGCAGAAAAAGCACTTTATGGCTTCGGTTAACACCTGAGGCCAAAAGTCATACCTTTTGGCCTCGCCCCAATATGCCTCAGTTCTAAAACCGAGGCAGAATAACAAAAACAACTGGGGTCAAAAGCCCTTATTGCACTGGTGTTTGATCTGTTTAGATTAAGTTACTTATGATGTATGTGGGGAGCACTGATGGATTAAGTGGGAGTTATGTTGGATATTTTGGTCATTAGTTGCATTTCTTAAAGGAAAAAAAAGCTTTAATGTAAACAAAAAATGTTGAATCTGGACATAATATATAAGACAAAAAGGAATTCCATTATCACTAAATTCAATAGCACCTTATTTGGATGGTGGGCATGAAAAAAAGTCCCATAAGTTACTTATGACGTATGTGGGGAGTATTGATGGATTAAGTGGGGATGTATGTTAGATATTTTGATAATTAGTTGTAGTTCTTAAAAGAAAAAAAAATACAATGTTAACAAAAAATGTTGAATGTAGACATAATATAAGACAAAAGTATTTCTATTACTACTAAATTCAATAACACCTTATCTGGATGGTGGCTATGAAAAAAAAAAGTCTCATAAGTTACATATGACGTATGTGGGGAGTACTGATGGATTAAGAGGGGAGTTATGCTGAATATTTTTGGTCATTAGCTGTAGTTCTTAAATGGAAAAAAAAAAACTTTAATGTAAACAAAAAATGTTGAATGTGGACATAATATAAGACAAAAAATGAGACAAACAGTTCACGTGTTCACCTCAACATGATTAGAAATGACAAACAAATCTAAGAAATACGGGAAAAAAAATCGAAGAAGAGCTTGATGTGGTGATGAAAGCTTCGAGTGCGCGTTTGGATTTGGAAAAAGAGTTTTTCCTCTTTAAATTTTGACCCACACATGCATAGATTCTCTTCTCCATTTTTCATTTTTATTAAACTTTAAATTACAAATTAAATACCACGTGGACCCAGTGTCAAAAATAATATTTTTGGTGTCTAAATATCATTTTCGAAAAGAAAAATTTGTAGTGTGTTGTGTTAAATCTATTATTTCAACACTGGTTAATTTTGTAAAGTTATAATTGATATTATCATATTTTTATTTTTATCTTTTATTATTGTTTTATTATTATCTTTTAGATATTTCATATTTTATTTAATAAATTTGAAAAAGATAAATATTTAATTTATATTTTATAAATATATAAAAGTTTAAATATTTAAGAAGGTTAGCAAAGAATCAGTATATATTATCGAATATTAAAATAATATAACAACAGAATTGGTTATCTAATTGTTCTTTATTTATTATTATACATCATTATAATATTTGAAGAACATAACAAAATTTAGAAATATGGTAGATATAAACGTGGACATTGTCGACTGAAGAAAGAAAACTTCTATAGGGTAATGCTTTTTGGTCTCAAAAATGCTGGAGTAACCTACCAACGGCTGATGGACAAGGTTTTCAGTCATCTAATGGGACAATGTATCGAAGTATATGTTGACGACATGGTTGTCAAGTCTCCAAGTCACCACCAACATGTCGAGGACCTATTAGCAGTCTTCTCTGCACTACACCAATACAACCTTCGCCTCAACCCAGTATGTATTCGGCGTCGACTATGTGTCCTTGTTCTATATTTTTTTTTTTGGACTATGTTCTTTCTTTCAACTTTTTAGATAAATGTGAATTTAATAATATTTATTTATAAAGTTTGACTTTAAAAGAGTAATGAAGGTGAGAGAAGTAATAAATATTAAAATAATTTATTTATTTACTAAAAGTAATCATTACTGTGTGGTACTCTAGTAATGCATCTCATCACCTCACACATGATCCGATCATGTTTACTGCCAAACAAACAACCCTATGATGATCTTAAATTTCAAATAAAAGCATGAGATGGTATGTACTAAAATAGAATAGTCACACAATTTTTTTATATATCACACAAACTTGATAATGATTTATCAGCTAGTTTATTTATATTGTTATCACGGTACTTTAGGTATGATTAGGTTAAAACATGTTATTAACATGTCTTTTAAATCATGGTGATTTTATGTTAGTGTGAATATCGTTGGTTGATCATCTTATCATACGAATAATGTGTGAATCGATCACAACCCTTTTAGTTGAGAAATGGATTGCGAAACCAAGTGATTCTAATTCTAATAATAGATAATTGTGTACATTAAGACAAGCTTTCACCACCCTACATACCACTTTTCTAACCTAATATGTTTCAATAACTGTATACGTGTGATCTTAACACCAGTACTACGACATATAAATAATAATAATAATAATAATAATAATAATAATATTAATAATAATAATAATAATAATATATTATATTATATTATAATATAAGTAAAAATGAATGTTGAGATCAGACGCATATCATATTTTTCATTCAATTGAACATAAATAATATATCATTAGGACAACAATGTCTTATAATTTAGCATATGATTGTTTATATTCCCATCGTTCACGTCTTTCATAAATTTAGAAAAAATATAAAATGTAAGAAAGCTCAGTTGTAACTGAATTAAATTGATCCTCAATACTTTAAAACAATCAAAATTTTAATAATTAATTAAAGATGGTAATATTAGTGACTATTTAGTCAATGATTTTAAAATTGATTGCTAATTGTTCTGTGATTGATTGCTATTTGTTTTTAATGACTAATGTGATGATTAAGAGTGTTAACTACCGATTTACTCCTTTAGCCACCAATTTTATCGATGGTTAAAATGCTTTTTTTAATAGTAAATACTTAACAGAAAAAATGTTTTATTTATAACCTAATGTACAAAACTTCGTTACGAGTATTCTTTAAACTAGTATGTTTCGTATCTAAAGAAAAAAATTCATTTATGGACCCAAATTTGTCATATGACCATCACAGTATCATAGACTAAAAAAGGGCACATTCAAACAATTTTAACCAATATAAATAAATCTCAAAGATTAAGGAAAGAGCAAAAATTAAAAAAAAAAAAAAAGAAGATAATGAGAAATTTGGTTTTTCTCCTTGACTCTCAAAGGTGACCGTAAAATTATACAAGAAATGGGGGTGAAAGAGTTGTTCTGTTTTATAAATGTTGATTATAAATAATTATTTGAGACTTTTTTTTTTTTTTAAATCATACACTAGAGTATTCAAATTATCAATCAATATAGTTAAACTTAGTAATTAAAATATATGCATATGTTGTACACTACATATTATATAATATATATATATATATATATATATATATATATATAAAATAAAAGTAAAAAAAGATATTTATATAATTTACATCAGTTTTTGCTTTAAAGTTTTGAATAGAGTTTGGTGTAGACCAAGTTTTTTCTTCTGAAAATTTAAAAGGTTGGTTCCCCACTAACTCGCTTTCGCTGTTTCACACCCAAACAATTTTCATATATCATTTCTTTTCTTGTTCCTTGATTTTCAAATAGGCCAGATATAACATAAAAGCCACAAAGTCTCCATAACCTCTTCGAAATTTTCCTTCAAAAGCAAAGCAAATTAGTGAAAATGTCTGTTTCCATTTTCTTCTTCACACTTCTACCTTTACTATTCCACTCTTCTCATTGCACCACCATCACAGTTGATGGATCTTCAGAGTGGAAGAACCCCACTGTTCACGTCGGAGATTCCATCAGTGAGTACTACCACTAACTCAACACCTCAGAAAACAATGGAATCTCTGTTATGAGCATTTTTTAACACTAGCAACTAACATCGCTTCATGTCTCAGTTTTCAATCACAAGCAACACTACAACATCTACATTTTCAAGAACCAGAATGCCTTTGATCTCTGCAATTTCACACAAGCCACTCTTCTCTCCAATCCCAACACTGCCTCCTACACTGTAAGACCCTCCTCCCTTCAAAAACTTTTCATCTGGGTGCTTTGTAAATCCTTCCAAAACCATTGATTTTGCAGAAAAAAAAAAAAAGGTTATTTTTACCATTATGTATGTTAATGTTGTCAGTGGCATCCATCACGACCTGGTTTCTTCTACTTTAGCTTCAATGATGGGTCTCTCATGGCATGCCAAGCTTCTGAGAAGCTAGCCATTGAGGTGACCTCAGCGGTTTTAGCAGCCACACCTGAAGGTTCAGCAATGTCACCATCTCCTTTGTTTTCATGGCATTTTAATACTCTGCATGAGGGTTCACCTGCTCCTTCACCTTCATCAAGTGTGGCAACAGCTCCATTGGTACCATATAAAAGTGGCAGCGTGCCCTTCATCACCAGTAACCCTGCAGTGCCTCTTCCCACCGATGAAGTTGACTCTGCTACTTTACACCCTCTTCCCACCTCTTGTAGCCATCAACAACAGGTGCCTTCTCTTTCACATTTTTTTTATAACATTCTTGTATCTTACCGTTAGATTTACGGAAGAAGTTTTATTGGAAAGAACAAATACGACAAGACCTGAGTTCAATCAGAGATAAAACATCGACACAAATGAATTTACAGGTTTTTATTCTTATATAATGGTGTATTTTCTCATTTTTTAACCAATACGAGAGATTCCTAATCTTACGGCTTGAAATTTCGTTTTCGAATAAAAACAAAATAGTCTTGTGGGCTTGGAAAAATTTGTGGTAAGAAAAAAAACAAAAAGAAACTGTAATAAATATATATATATATATATATATATATATATATATATAATAAAAGCATTTATTTATGTAATAGATTGATTATCTGATGATCCTTCTGCATTTGAAAATGTAGAGATTTCTAACATGACAATAGAAACTGGACTATATTATAGTTTATGTTATAGTGTACTTGCTTGTTACTTTATTTTGAAGGAAACACATGATAATGAGTTAATTATTATGAGAGTTATAAAGTATATTATAGCGGTGGCATTCACTTATTCATCATATTTTGGTAGGTTACACTGATTTGGGTCTGTTCTATTATTGGTGGTTGCAGGTGATGATTGGATCATTTGGACTTGTAGTAGCTGTGCACACCATTACTTCACTGCTGCTTTAAATTGAGTGAGATAGAGAGAGTGTGAATAGGGTTTCACCAGTGACTCTTATTGAGTCTAAAGGTAGCTATAAGAAATTATTATACCATGTATCAAGATGCTCTTACACTATCTTTCAATTGGTGTTTGCCATTTTTCTTCTTCTTGGATTTTGGAGCAGAATTCATTACCATATTTGCTTTCACATATATCACTATAAGAAAATGATGTAGTGACTAATTTTACGATCCAAAAATATGCTTAGAGATTAATTTAGAAATTAATTTCATAATTAAAGATTAATTTAGAGACCAATTCTTTGGGTAGCCAAAATTTTAATAGTTAATGTTAGTAACTAATTTAGAGACCAATTCATAATAGAAACTAGGGTTAAATATGTTTTTGATGCCTTAATTTACACTGAAAATTGGAATTAGTTCATCTTCAAAACTTTTGACCAATTTAGTTCTTCATCTTTAAAAATACGTGAATTTAGTCATTTTAATCAAATTTTGTTAAGTTTATTTGATGTTTTAAATTCATTTCATGATAACATTTGAGTTGTTTATACCATTTGACACAATTTTGCTTCAATTTTAGCTTAGTAAAACACGTTTAAAATGTCAAATAATCTTAATAAAATTTGGTAAAAATGACTAAATCTACTTATTTTGAAAGATGAAAGATTAAATTGGTCCAAAATTTTGAAAAGAGATTAATTACAATTTTCACTTAAAATTAAGAAATAAAAATATATTTAATTCTATAAACTATTTTAATTATTAATTTAGAAAAAACTATTTTAAGTAATGATAATTCTTAACTATTTGTTAGTTTATGCCTCAAATTAAGCCCCTCACCACATGTCAGTGTGTCACTTTCTATGTTCATAGTACATTTGGGTGCCCAACAACACCTATTAATTCATAGTGTGTCATCTAGCTTAGCCTAGTTGACCAAAGCATGGTGCAATAAAGCCACATGCTGGTGGGGGAGCTATGAACAGTGCTGTGTTTCTTTTTCACCACTTCATCACTGACACAAATAAATTGCTGGTCCAATAAAGCCACCATTCCCAACTTATCCCCAAAAGTTTTCTTCTTGCTTCAATTTCAAAATAGATTCTCTATGATCTATATTACAAAGTAAAACTTTTTCTTTTCGTATGATTCAATACAAAATGAAACAAAATGGGAATATATCAGTATTATATGTCTTTTACAGAAATATTTAATGCTTGAAATATTTGCGAGTTTGGGAGGTAGACAGAGAAAAATAAGATACCATCTCAAATCACTTTGGATTCTCATGTCGGGTTCTATGTGTTTTTCCTCTAATGTGCTCCCAAAATTTAGTCATCAATATTAATTTTGAAAATTTAAAATACATTAAAAATAATTTAAAATATTAATATTATATATTTTTAATGTTTAGTAGAAGATAGTATCAAAATTAATTTTCGAGAAAAAATTTATACTACAAGAAAATTCTCAATTAGAAACCAATTTTGTGAACTAAAAGTAGTTAGTCACTATAATGACTAATTTAGATACCAATTTACAAAATTAAAAAATATTGATTACTTAAAGAGTTACTATAATAAATAAAAAAATTATAATTGGTTATTAAATTGGTGACTAATTAATTAGAGACCAATTTTTAAACTAAATCATTTTGGTAGCTAAAACTTAAGTAGTTAATTTTTAGTGACCAATTTTCTTTGGTAGCCAAAACTATAGTAACTAATTTAAAGACAAGTTTAGTGACCAATTACAATATTTTATTCATAATAGTGACTATTTTTAGTAACCAATAATTTTTAGTTTTGTAAATTAATATCTAAATTGGTTATTACAGTTACTAATAATTATTAATCACTAAATTGGTCACTATTTAGAAATTTTCTTGTTCTAGTGTTATTGCATGTTAAATACTTTTTCATCTTTGTTATGACGAGGGTGTTTTTTTTCTATCTTGAGATATTTCACAATTTATAAAAATTTATGAAATAAAAGGATTATTTCATTTGAATTATTATTACATCATGTATATCCAACGTAAGTGTAATTAAAAAATTATCTAAAATGAAAAGAAAAAAAATCAAATTCTAAGTTATGTTGACTCTGGTTCTGATAAAATCCACATGTGTGGGATTGTATTATGAAATTTGGTGTAGACATGAAGAGTTGGTAACGGTATTAAATGGCCTTGGTCCACCATGCATGAGATCAAAACAAACTAGTTTCTTTCATATTGAGACTTACATGTAAAATGAGTTTGTATTGCATAGTCGGTATTCACTTTGTGGCCTCCAGGAATAAATTAGGGAAATGTACGTTTTGTTTCCTTTCTTTATAAACCTGAAAATTACCACAAAGGATGAAGAAAAATATATAATAACAAAAGCTGGATCCCTCAGTCCTACTTTCTAATCATAGTATTTCTTCAATCACTAGGAAATGTATAATTTTATTAAATTTAAGTGTATTATATATCATAATTTAGGATAACTAAACGAATGTAGAATATTTATTGGATGAGTGGTCCTATATATAATAGATATATTAGTGGTTCTACTTGGTGAAATTATTAGTGATGATACTTGTCCTTAGAAAGTTGTTTATTGTTATATGTATGAACATTTCATTGAAGTCCTTGAAATGTAGCATTCACCGTTGCGCAAAACTATCCAACATAAAGCTACCAGGGAAAGTAACAAGTGAAACCATCAGTTGTATATCACATATGGACGAACCCTGTTAGAAAAAAAAAAAAAACATTTTTAGTAATTGACGAAATCATTAGCTAAATGTGACTAACGTCCTAGTCACACCGAATATAAATAATGACTAAAACTTTAGTCGCGTAATAGTTAGCTTCTGATTTAAAAATTAGTGGTTAAACAACCACCAAAATTACAGTTGTTAATTAGTCATTATAAATTTGGTGACTTTAAAGTATTTTGAAACCAATTTAGCAATTAAACTTTCGATCACGAATTCGGTCGCTAATAGGGATGTATTTTAATTTAATGAAATAGTTTTTGGTTGCTAATTAGGTCACAAATAAATATGCTTTTTTATTTAATTAAAATGGTATCGGTGGCGAAATTGATGACTAAATCAGAGGCTAAATCGATGTGTAAATTGGTGGCTAGATCCGTGATTGAACAAGTGACTAAATCAATCTACTTATATTTAATTTTTTACCTGCTTATAAATGTTGCATATTTAATTATACTAAATAATAATAAACTACAATATATAATGTAACCAAAAATAGAATTAGTTATAAATACATATGCAAGATTAAAGTCGACATAAAATTAAACCTAAATAATGCTCATGTGGACTACCATAACTAGAACGATCTACTGCATCATCTCCATTGCTAGGAGGATCAAAAGGCATGCCATAAGATTTTTCAACTAGATGTATAAAACAAGTTTCATATGCTCTTCTTGTCAGCATATACATTCCTCATATTGTTCATTATCTTGCATCAATTGTGTCATCTTTTCCTTAAATGTCTTATCCTTAGCTTTGAATTCACCACCTCTACCCATTGGTGTCGTCTACAAGTGAAAATTATTTCATATATAACATTCGATAGAGGTATGAAATTAGAACGATTAATTTTCAATAAAAAATGAACTAAGTATGATAAAAAGACTCAAACATGATTGTGTTTTCTACAAATAAATGTGTCAGTTATCTTGCATCTAATTCACTGCAATTATTAAAAATCACAATCATATTAATGTAAATAATTATTAATACGAGATATACAATCAATTTTAATACATCAGTTACCAAAGAGGTATCTATGTCATCAAAATCACTATCAATGTCATCCTCACTCTCACTTGAAATGTATTCCCCCTCATATTCTTCATCTAAGTTTGTTTGATTTAGTAAATTTATAGCTTTTTCTTTGCTCCCACCATCAACATTAGGGGTGGCAATATTAAGCCTGTTGGCCCATAAAAGCCCGTAGCCCGCACGGGCTGGCCCACTAGCCCATTTAAAAAAAAACTTGCACTTGTGAATATCAGTTACTTTCCTTCTGGACTTCTGCATAAACGTTCCAAATTCTTATATGACTGGAAAACACAAGTATTATGTATTTTTGAATGTGCTAAAATTTGAATAATACATCGTATATATCAAAGTACAAATATGAATTTGATGAAAATGTTGAATTATCAATTTATCATCCAACTTCCCAAAGTCTTTGCTTAATTTTGTGAACTTGTTAAAGTTTCCCAATTTGTTGAACATTGAAAGCTTTATCATAAGAATCTTATTTAAAAAAAATAGGCAGGCTAGCCCGTAGGCCTGTATTTATGCGGGGCGGGCTAGAATTTTTAGCCCGTGTTAAAAATGTAGTGTGAGCTAGCCCAACTCGTATTGCCACCTCTAATCAACATCAGTAAGAGAATCATGAATGAAGTATGAATCAACATGTAGCATTACTTGAAGTTATAGAAGCTCATTATCTTGGTATGGAGTCTCATGCTCAATTTGCCTTACTGTATTATCAATAATTCTGCTGCGAGCTATTGTCTTAATTACTCCCAACCAACCACGGTGTCCCTTGGGATATTTGGTGTCATAAACTTGTTCTACTTGTTTTACAAATATAAATGGATCATATGTTTTATTATATCTATGTGATTTCTTTACTTGGACGATTAGATACTTATTATATGCTTTGGTTACTATATTAGTAGTATTATCAAACCATTTACATTGAAAGGGAATTAAATTCATGATTGGCAAGCCAATAAACTCCACTTGAATAATATTAGACAATACTCCATAGAAATATGACTCCGATTGACCATTGCTTATTTCAACATGATTAGGATAATAAAATGAGGCAAATGTTGATGTTTCCTCCACCAAGTAAGCTTCACAAATAGAGCCCTCCACCCTAGCTTTATTATTCACTTTCTTTTTTGGGAAGTGTAAGAACCTAATAAATAATATAGTCATGCATCATTTAAAATATTGAAGAAATAAACAACAAACAATGTAAAAGTGATTAGTAATTGTATACCTCTCAAATGGATACATTCAACGATATTGGACTAGACCAGTAACTTTTGCCTCATAAGATAGATGAATTGGAAGATGTTCCATGGAATCAAAGAAGCTTCGTGGAAATAGTTGTTCCATTTTACACAATACACAGGTATATTTTCTCTTATTACTCTTATGTGTTCAACATTTGAGTGATTCTAACATCCTTCCCACAAGGATGTTTGCACATCAACAAGTCAAAGAAATTTTGGGTTTCAGGATCAAGGTTTTCTTCCATGTACTTTGAGGGTCCAGCATGATCCATGATTGTTTGATGGAAAGGACCTAATTCTTCCCTTTGCTCACAAGTTTGATAAGTTGAACTCCCAATATCCACTTGGGAGAATTGTGGCAAATCTTCACCATGATTTGTCCATCAAATATAATTAGGCATGAATCCCTCTTGGTAAAGATCCAATCCAACATGATCCACATACTTAAAAACTTTACACTTACATTTAACACAAGGACCTCTTAACATTTCACCTTGTTCTACAAACTTTTCTTGATCAATAACATATTGAAGGAACTCATATACTTCTTCTCTAAATTCATCTGTCAGATGTTTATTAGCATCCAATCTTTTATACATCCTCTTTCTACCTTCGAGGATTTCCATCAATGCAAACTGACTACAACAAATGGTATATACAATGTGATTAATGAACTAACATGCATTCTTATTAAACTCCTCAATTCTTATATGAACATTATTTGATAGAACAACATATTACTTACACAATTACATTCTTCAATGAAAACAATCTTTTAATCACACTAAAATTTAAATTAAGCATGAATAAGATTAAATACTGAACAAGTCAAAAACTTATTGTAGGTGCACAACTCCTATAAGCAAGCTAATCTTGTGAGTTTGTCTGGAATACATGAGAGGAAGAGATGGAAAAAGAACCAATATAATAAAAAATAAACAATATAAATAATTCACCAAAGTATAATATAAAATAATAAAAGGCAAATTGACATTTCAATCGAGCTTTTTATATGATGGAAAAGTATGTAACACGATCTATATAATCAAATGGGTTGAATAAGTTGATCTACCACGTTAACGAATTTTGACCCACGTAAGAAAAACATGGTTCATGACTCCTTCACAGAGAAAATATCTCACCCATTGAATTCCCTCCTAAGTTTCCTTGATTGCCTCCTAATACCACCCTTATAATTCTAACTCCAATGCTCATCATAGCAATAGAAATCTTGTTAATAGTTAAACTTAAATATGAAAAAAAAATGTTGATCCTTACAAATCAGGCTTGGGTAGGATTAGCCTGTTTGGCTTTCGGCAACCTACTTATAGTTTTGTTGACAATAAAAATACAAAACCAAATATACCTAAAAACCAATATATATTTATACATAGACATGTATAAACACCAAGGATGAATATAGAGTATAAATAATAGCACTAATTATCTTTTCATTGTGTTTTAAATTTAATAGTAAAATAACATAATTATTTGTATTTTATTTATCATACTAAAATAATTATGATAATAAATATGTAAGAAAAATTGTAGGTCCTTGGTTTTGGAGAAAAGAAAAAAATGAACCAAAACTTGTTAAATTGACTTAAAAGCTCCATAGTCCACATAAAGCAAGCTTGGGCATTGGATTCAAGATTAAAGTGAATGAAAATAAAACTTGAAAGAGAGATAGGTAATATCAATTCATCGTAAAAGTTGGATTTGACTCGTTAAAATGAGTAAAGGATAACATGTGTTTGAAAATACATTTTCTATGTTAGTTTGTAAGAATTCACCTAAAATAACTAAGAGACACAAAAGCTATTGTAGAGAACTTTTATCATGATGCATAAATGTATTATAGTTGTTTGATTGATAAATCATGGTAACCTTAAAGCTACCACATGTGGTGGGAAAACGAAATATCCCCATGGTATCTCCTATAGTTAATTCTAAAAAATGACAAATTTTACACATTCTAATAATCATGAAATGGAGATGTAGTTTTAGATTCAAGAATTTAAAATACATGATAACTCACTTGAGAGGAAAATTTCAATAAAGGAAATGTCACAAAAATCACCTTTTTCCAACATCACTACCATTTCTAGCCAAGATTTCAGTTATACCTTATGTTCCCCCAAGTCTAAGTTCCCTAGACATCTAGCTATAAAGAATGTTTCTCCAAAGTCTAAGTCCTCTAGGCCTCTAGCTATAAAGAGAGACTGTAATAGTAATGGACTGAATTCAAGTTCTAAAAAGATTGTGACCCCAAGACATACCATCAAAACTCTAACTCTAAAGAGGGAAAAGTATAATAGATTATGACCCCAAGACACAACAAATACAAGAGATTGTTTATTTACCCACTTCATAAGGTCAAAACTCAAAACTACACATTCTATTATAAGAAATAAGCCTAAGGCATTGTTAATAAATGTTACATATATTTTGAAGTTTTATTATTAAACTTTACTTTATATACAACTATCCATTATTAATTTTCAAAAGGGTAAGGTTCTGGGAATATCCATCAATGAGATACGTATCATGGTTATGTTGCATAGTGATGTCAAAGAACTAAGCTAGAATAGACCACAAATTTTACTCAATTTGTTGTTCAATTAAGTGGCATAAAAGGGTTGTGGTAGAGGTGGGCCAAATTCTTATATGTAATTCACTATTATTGGGGATTCTTCATGAAAAAGTAACTGAGGTCTAATTAAGCTTTGGTTCAAATGAACGGTTCAAAGAAAAAATAGACAAATTGTTTGCACTATACACAACAACTAGTGCTGGAGTACTGCAAAGTTTGAAAGAGTTATTTCATCTTTGCAGCTCCTCCCGTAAAAAAATAGATGGCAACACAAAATTTTTCAACCAAGTTGCGGTTCGGTAATTGCAAGGAAAAGAAAAGAGATGACCATGGTAGGGTTTAGGGTTTGGCACAAAATGTTAGAGCAAGTGAGACGAAATAGGATTTGGAGGCAAAATAAAAATCTATTAATTTGGGGGCAAGTTGAAAACAAGGAGGCTAATACCGAATATAATTTAGCCACCAAAATATATTCAGTCTCCAATCTTTTAATTAAGTGGGAAATTGGACTTCTATTTAGCCACTGAAACACCTTTGGTCGCTATATAACCACCAAAACGAATTTGGTTGCTAATAAACCACTTTATTCGGTCGCTAATTTGGTGGCTAAAAAAAATAATTAATTTTACTTTTCATAGTCACCGATTTAGCAACTGAATTTTTGTCACTAATACTATCGATCACTAGTTTAGTCAATATACGAACTAAATCACTAACAAGTCATTCGATGGCTAATTTGAAATTGATATAAATCGATGACTATTTCAGTGACAATTTGCGACCGTATTATTTTAGTGGCTAAATGACTTTTTTCTAGTAGTGGAAGATGTGAAAAAAATTGCTAATGGAAAAAGCGCAAAAAGTTAGTCAATCAGGCTTGAAGGACTCTTGTGCGGTGAAGTCTGCTTTTAAGGACCAATCATTGATAGTATAAGAGATGTCAATGATTATGATTTTGTCTCCCTTTTGGACCTTATGGGGATCTTTTTCTTGTATTTTTATTACATTCACTAATTTAGTGAATGTCTTCTTTCCATTGTAAGATTTATTCGTTGCTTGCATTTTCCATGATACAATATAGATATTGTTTCTATATTCTCTTCAATATCTTGTTCTAGTGTCGGTGTCTTACATTTGTGCTCTCATTAACACCATAATTCAAAATAGAATATTGAAAGAGTTAGGAAATGATGCTAAGAATATTTTAGAACTAATGGACAAATATAATGGAGATTATGAGTCTCATTTCAAGCAGTTGGAATTATCTATGAAGGAAGTCTTGATTGCTCACACTAATAGTGGTCTGAACTCAAATTCCTCAACGCTTAGCTCACAGACATTATCATTCCAAATTCACAATGTCATGGTCCAAATGTTTTTCGATGGGTATTCAAAGTAGAAAAATCTTTAAATACTATACAATGCTTAATTACATTTTTCATCCACCTCGAGAAAGACATTGTTTTTGTGATTTCAAATGATGCAAAACAACAACTTGTTACAATCTACAAAGTTTCATGTTATGCTAGATGTGGATCTTGGTTTCTCACAATTTGAATGTTCTCGTTCTACATTATTTAATTAGTTTAAAAAAGTTATATTGTTGAATATTATATGCGGTTTACAACTATTACTAATAAAAGCACTAGAGTCATTATAGTCTTGCTTTACTATTTCATAGATTTCTTGCTTGATTATTTCATTAGTGGTTAAAAGCTGGATATTATATATTATAGTAGGGATGTTTTATCCCAAAGCCCTAACTCTCTACTAAAAACAATATCCTTGGCCAAACTATTTGAAGACAAGCATACAATTACCATTAAATCTTTCTCGTATTAACCCTTAATAAAACATGTCACCTTAAATAAAAAAACTACATTGGTATTACTCGAACAATCAATCGTATATCAGTTGAATTCTTTTGGCAAAAAATGTATAAGGACATAAAAAACATGTCCACCAATGTCTGCAAGTAAACCAAAACCAACACAACTCGGCCAAAGGATTGTTGCAACCTCTTTCTATTTATGACAAAATATGGAAAGATGTGGTCACAAATTTTATTATGGGACTTCTTCTTTCTCAAGGCCATTGTCATTATGGTATTCATCAACAAATTGTCTAAATATGTCTACTTTACCGCTCTAAAAAGCAGCTATACAAGAAAATAGGTCATTGAGGTTTTTATCAAGACTATTATAAAGTTACATGGGTTTTCAAAATCTATAGTCTTAGATTGAGGCCAAGCTTTTATGAGTAGTTTATAGAAACACCTATTTAAGTGACACTACACTAGTTGTGAGCTTAGCCTACCATTCCCAAAAGTGATGGTCAATTTGAGGCTCTCAATGAATATCTTAATATGCATTTATTGTGTTTTATTGGTGAAAATTTGAAAGAGTAGACTAAATTATTTACATGGGCATAAGTATGGTACAATATTTATTTTTAAACCAACATTTGTATGACACCATTTCAAGTTGTCTAGGATCATGACCCATCAACCATAACCAAGTACCATTTAGATCAAACTAACCCTTCATCCTTAGAAGAGTTGTTGCACCAACGTAATGACATTCTCAATCAATTAAAAACACAATTTATTAAAAGCTCATAATCAAATAACAAAAGAAGGACTCATGTGGAGTTTCAGGTAGGTGACTTTCGTTCGTCAAACTCAATCCATAAAATGTTACGGAGACCACCACCAATCATATGTGTCATTACCTTTAATCACAAATGCAAAAGGTCCTATCACTTAACCAAGAAAAGTTTTAGAGTCTCGCGTAATTTTACGAAGTATCAAACACATTCAATGTCTCCTCATTCAATGGGAGGAATTAGTACATCAAACATTGTGTGGGAAGATATCAATGTCATCAAAAGGGATTATCCTAAGTTCAACCTTGAGGACAAGGTTGATTCCAATGGAGGAAGAAAAGTTATGGTGGTTAAGGGTTCATTGGGCGAATTGACAACTAATGTCAAGGAGATTATTGGAAAATAAAAAAGGTGAAGTCATTAATTGTATGACACATATGGACAAAGACATGAAAAGCATTGCCAACACAAAATTTTTATCAATCAGACCTTGGAGGATTTTGTGTGGCAAGGCTTGCTTTTAAGGACCAACCATTGGGAGTAGATGGGTTGTGAATGATTATGCTTTTGTTTGCCTCTTCATCCTTAAGGGATCTTTTTCTAGTAGTTGTAATGCATTCATTGAGTTAGCGGATGTTTTCTTTCCATTGAAAGATTGCATTTTTCATAATACAATTGTGATATCATTTCCCTGTTCTCTTCAATATGTTGTTCTAGTTTAAACTTCTTATAAATGTATTCTTGTGGTAGTATTTAAATAAGTTTCTATCATTTTCAACAAGAAAAAAAATAAGAAATAAGAAAGAAAATGAGAACAAATATCATATCAATAATTTGTATGATATAAATAGTATGAAAATATGTCAAAACACACTTTTTGAATCACTTGCTACAAAATTAAATTATCTTTATAGTGACTATTCAAGACAAAAAGAGTTTTAACAATATACAAGATTATTTCATCAGGTCCAACAACTACACATTCAAATTCTCAAGGTTAAGCCTCCAACTATTGAGCTTCATTTACACTTTCCAAAACAATATCACATCACATGGACAATCAAATTAAGAATACCTTATCTAAGTCATACAATTGTAAATGAAACTAAATAATAGGTACGAAACATCTTATTATAACAATCCATATCAATCCACTTTCCTTTTAAATTTTACAAGATTTACACAAAAAATTTGGAAAAAATTAATAAAAAAAAAACTTAGATTTAAAATTTTAAATTATTTACAATAACTAATGTATAATTTTTGAATGCTATAAAATCTTTCAAAGAACATCTTAACCTCCCAGTTAAGAATAAACACATTCAAGTATTGATTAAATTAGAAGAAGCAAGATGGCTTAGAGACAAGATGAGAAAAAAAAAAATGTATTCTAAAGTTATCTCCAATGAGATTCACTTCATAAATGATCGTTAAATAATTAATTTGTACCATAAGTTTCTCTTAAGTATAAACTTTTTCGCTGGTATTTAAAATAATTCACAAAATTTACTCCAAATTGAATAAATGAAGATTGCTTAAGGATGCAACTGTAAGTAAATTTAAACCATTAAAATCAGTATAAATAAACATAATTCATTATCTAGAATGCCATTTTTAATAAATTCTTTTGTACTTCATATTCTTTTAAATCATTTAAGAATATTTTAATGGATAAGGGGAAAATAATATTATGTAACTAATTTTAGTAATTACTTTTTTGGATTCAACTAATTATTCAAATATAAAGACAAAATAACAACAAAACAAATAAAAATACAAGTAATTAAAATATAATCTTGTAGTATATAAAAGTAAAATGTTTATCTAAATACTACAATCCAAATAATAAAAATATAAATAATTAAAATATAAACTTGTGTCAAAATTTAAATAATAGTAATAATATTAATATTATTTATGATAAATATAATACTAATACCAGTAAATAATAATAATAATTTTATTAATAATAATATCATTAAAACTAATAATAATAATAATGTTATTAATAATAATAAATTTTTCCAGCTTTTTTTTTCATAATATATAAAAAATTAATATATCATATGTTGATATTATAAGTAATACTATACTAATATTTTTACTACTACTAATATTATCAATAAATTTAATAATAACAACAATCAAATATAATCATAATAATAATATATTATATATTAATATGGTTAATAATACTAATAATAATAATAACACTAATAATTTTACTATTACTAATGTTAATAATTTTCACAATAACAAAATATAATAGTAATAATACTAATAGTAATACTAATAATTTTACTACTATTTTAAGTATTAATTTTCGTATATTATAATTAATAATTTTTTTAATTACTTCTATACTGATAATAATAATAATATATAATAATATATAATAAAAATATATAATAATAACATATAATAATTATTATTATTATTATTATAATATTAATATTGATTATAATTTTACTACTATCACTACAAATAATATTTATAATAATAATATTATTGATAATTACAAATAATAATAATAATACTTATAAAAATATTACAAATAATAATATTACTTATAATTAATATTATAGTGTAAATCATAAATAATTGAAAAATAAAAATAAATTTTGGTAATTACTTTTTTGGATTCAACTAATTATTCAAATGGAAAGACAAAACAAAACAAAAAAAATATGCAAGTAACTAAAATATAATCTCGTACTATATAAAAGTAAAATGTTTACCTAAATACTACAATCTAAATAATAAAAATTTAAATAATTAAAATATAATCTTGTGTCAAAATTGAAATAATAGTAATAATATTAATATTATTTATGATAAATATAGTACTAACAATAATAAATAATAATAACAATAATAATAATAATAATTTTATTAATAATAATATCATTAAAACTAATAATAATAATGTTGTTAATAATAATAATAATAATAATAATTATAAGTAATACTATACTAATATTTTTACTACTACTAATATTATCAATAAATTTGATAATAACAACAATCATATATAATCATAATCATAATATTAATATATAATATATTAATATGATTAATAATACTTATAATATTAATAAAAATAACAATAACAATAATAATTTTACTATTACTAATGTTAATAATTTTCATGATAAAAAATATAATAATAATAATAATACTAACAATTTCACTACTAATTATAGTATTAATTTTCATATATTATAGTTAATAATTTTTCTAATTACTTCTTTACTCATAATAATAATAATAATAATAATAATAATATATAATAACAATAATGTTAATAATATCGATAATAATAATATATAATAGTAACATATAATAATAATAATAATAATAATAATTATATTAATATTGGTTATAATTTTACTACTATCACTACAGATCATATTTATAATAATAGTATTATTAATAATTATAAATAATAATAATAATAATAATACTTATAAAAATATTACAAATAATAATAATTATAAAATATTACAAATAACAATATTACTTATAATTAATATTATAGTTGAAATCATAAATAAATGAAAAAAAAAACAAACTGATTTTTGTACGATTTGAACCCGGGTTCTTTTGCACACAATTTTAAAATGACGGAAAAACCAAACTTTATATAACTTGTCAATAAAAGAATAAAAAAATATGGATAATGTAATAATGTTAATATTACTTACACCCTACCGTTCTCTAATCACTTCTAAAATTTATTTTCCGAAACACAATAAACAATTTCAAAAAAAAAATTCCGAAAATCAGGAAATCAATCACTCATCCTTCTACGAAAAAACACTTTTCGAAAGTTTTTAATGGGATGGGAAGCGAAATTTGATAGGGTGCAGAAAGTTTTAGCCATTTTGATAATAGAGGTGCGTGCAGGAAACAAAAGCCTTTACACAAACTCAAAAAATGTTAGGGGTTTTCTTCCTGCACCCCCGATATTTCTTCTACACCTCCAAATTTTTCTTAAAATCCAGAATTTCCCTTTGACCATTTTAAAATTTTAAATCAATCACTTCTTTCATTTTTTTCTCTCTTATTTAATGAAAACTACTTCCTCACTCTCTTTTAACCTAAACCTAGCAACCTTCCTCACCTCACCCTCAAACCCTCTGCCTTACTCTCCTCACTCTCTAAGCTCGCCCCTCAAGTCACACTCCTCATTGTTTTTTTCTATGGTCTCCCTCTTCCTTTCGCCATTCCTCTACATTAACACAGGTAATGATATCCCTTCGTAGTTTTTCATTTTTCATTTTTTGTGTTGTTGATGTCATGTTTGTCATGCATCTATAGGTATAAGCATCATTTAGTTGATTGGAGTATAGATCTGTGAGTATCAATGCCTGAAATGTAAACCACGAACCGAAAGTTGACTTCCGCAAGTGATTTAATTCCGATTTCCGTAAGCCACAAAATGACGAAAGTGGACTTCCGTAGACAAAGATAAGTTTCGGAAGTGGACTTCCGTAGACCACTATGAATAGCATGAAAACGACATGACCGAAAGTCGACATCCGTAAGGCATCAATACCCGAAGTTGACTTCCGTAATTAAAACTAACTTTTGTAGTGGTGACTTTCGCAGGTGGTGACTTTCGTAGTTGGTGACTTCCGTAGGTGGTGACTTCCATAGTTGGTGACTTCCGTAGATGAAAATGACTTTTGTAATTGGAAGTGACTTCCGTAAGAAGAGATGCGTAAAAGAGGGTGACTTCTGTAAGTGTTGTGTCTGGAAGTGGACTTCTGTAGGTGTGCAAAAAATATCACCAGAAGTCGACTTCCGTAAGCACGTGGGCGACTTTCGGTGAATGGTATTAGGCAACATTGACTTAACTCACCGGATGTCGACTTCCGAAGATATTGGATTCCGAATGTCAACTTCCGATTGTTTTTTTTTTCTATATAAATTTTTTAATATTTATTATTTTATCATCGTTGTTATGTTATTTTTCTAGGTTACGTTGTAATATTTTTTATACTTAATTTTAATGTAAATAAGTTTTAATATTAATTATTTATAATTTAGAATAATTAAAATTTTAATTATTTACGATGAAAGAAGAGAAATTTGAGATGAAACTCGAATTTACTTGTGATTCCATGAAAGTTAAAGAAAAATTGTCTATTTTAGATAACTTTAATTGTCTATTTTAAATAACTTTAACCACCTATAATCTAACATCAGTAATCAATACCACTTTTTTCAAAATAAAAAATATATAAAAACAAAATTAAAATATTCCTCCAACAATAAAATAAATAAAAATAAAATAAAATATACATAAACAGTAAACCATAAAAAGAAATTCAAGATAAATAAAATTCAATCAATAAAAAATAAAAACATTCATTCAAAAATATAAAACAAACAATGAATAAATAAATAAATAGTATACGTAAACAAATAATAATTAAAACAGAAAAAAATATATAAAGAAATAATATATAAAGAAAAAATAAATATTTATGTAAATAAAAATTAAATAAATAATATAAATAAATAATAAATAAAACAGAAGTTATTACTCGATCCCTAACAAAATTACAAAATAAAATAGAAAAACTACTTACTCTATCTACATTACATCTCTTCATCCTAGGGTAGCACCTTACCACAGTGGAAAAAGAAAAGAGAAAACCATGTTATCTTAACTTCACGCACAAGGAAGGAAAAGAAAGAAAAAAAAATGCATATGCTACCATATCCGGAGAAACAAAAGCAACTCACCACTTTCGGAAGAAAAAAATGGGAAGTCGACATCCGTTTATTTTCATTTTCGGATGTCCACTTCCATAATATTGTGAAAAATTAACTTTGCTTTAAAGGACCGGAAGTCCACTTCCGTAAGACTACGAAAAAAAAAAACTTTACTTCCATACTGGAAGTCCACTTTCGTTTTACACAGACACTTTCGGATGTCCACTTCCGAAATTGGGATTTTTTTCATTATGTTCTGGAAGTCGATCTGTATATGGTCAAAAAATAACTCCACTTCCGTTTTACACAGACACTTCCAAATGTCCACTTCCGAAAGTAGGGATTTTTTTATTATGTTCCGGAAGTCGACTTCTGTATATGGCTAATGATGGAAAATGATTTTCGTAAAAAGCTATCTCCATATACGTAGAACATTAAAAACCCAGCTCAATTGTTTTCATTTTTTTTCACCTAAGATTTCAGTATCTCAAACATAAACTTATCAAATATAAACTTATTAGGTATACGGATTGTAACGCGTACCTTTTTTCTGAGAAGAAATGAAGCAAAGTGGTGAAATACCGGTGGACCCTGAACTGCAAAATTCACACTTCAACCAGCAACAAAAGTTGTTTTACTAAAAATGAAAGTGAAAGTGAAAGAAAAGGGAAAAATAATTGGAGGTGCAGCCGTACATATACAAAAACTGCTATCATTTAATTCAGGCAACCAACTACCTCTGTTTGTTGAATTATTAGGTTTAGCTAATTAAATTTTTTTATTTATTTAATTTTTCAAGAGCATAAATGGATGAGCATGAATCTTTAGAAGTGCAGAAAAAATATTAGGGGTGGAGGAAGAAAACCCAAAATGTTATCACCATGTTCTCGGTTAGAAAACACTTTTGGGCCCAAAGTTGTTCTACTAACTGACACCCTAAATCTTGGTTGCAACTTGGGTCTCCAACCAAGTCCAAAATAGATTATGGACCAAATAAAAACCGTACACTAAATTTTGTATCTTATTTGTAAATAATAGTCTCCAATTGGCATTGAACTGAAACAATGGGAACTTACAAAATAAAACAAATTGTGAAACACCAAACTAACAGACATCAAAGTGGCTGTAGTTTAGTGGTAAGAATTCCACGTTGTGGCCGTGGAGACCTGGGCTCGAATCCCAGCAGCCACAGGTTATTTTTAACTTTTCTTTTTTTTAATTTGATCTTAATAAATCAGTTTCTTTAACATTAGTAATTCATATTTTTAATTTAATAATTTTAGTTGTACAAAAGAGATTTTATTGTAATTCACATTTACCAAATATAAAGAAATTTGTCTAAATTTTTACTATCTTTTGAAACATCCACAAGCCACTCAAGTATATATATATATATATATATATATATATATATATATATATATATATATATATATATATATA
>Ga0214543_1004813_pt1 | contig 25365 bp, 7 predicted proteins | sample CNSS2metaG_FD_160094 | JGI IMG/M metagenome (GOLD analysis project Ga0214543, IMG submission 160094) | Root nodule microbial communities from cowpea collected in UCLA plant growth center, Los Angeles, California, USA - CNSS2 | ecosystem: Host-associated > Plants > Roots > Nodule | place: USA... | reverse complement strand
CGTAGAGGCAGGACCACGAGCGGGCAGGTTCGTGTGAGCATCAGATTCCCGAGTTCAAGGCTAACCAATTGTATGACTTGAAGACTGTTAAGTCTTGGGGTTAGGGTCTTGGCCAAGATTTATAGATAATGATTAAGATGGGTAAATGATTTATCTTGTGTTTATATTCTTGTTATTTTATTTTCTCAGCTCACCCTTTCTGTTTGTGTGTGGCGATGATCGTGTAATTCGTTACACGGGAGCAGATGTTGATACAGGTGATGCTGAGGATGCGCAGATGGCGGAGTGAGGGCTAGTATGGGAGTAGTGCTAGGATTTTTATAAATTGTAATTTATTTTTGAATGCAAATTTTGGGAACTTGTAACCTTTTATGAATTTATTTATGAGTTTTTGGCGCGCTTTCTTAATGAATTGAAATTTTCCCGCGTTGGGATTTTTATCGAGATGGCTATTAAAGCACTTATTTATTTTAATATTTATTTTTAAGTAATAATCCTTAGGGATGTTACAATTATCGTCTAAATTCAAAAACAAAGGTATAATTGAAACTTTTTTTCATCAACCTTATTCATAATTATTAATTTTTATACATTGATGATTAGGACCATACCTTCAAAAATAAAAAGAATAGGGCAAAGCAAACCATTGCTCATATAGATGGATCTAAGAGCCTTGTAAGGAAAAGAGATGAAATGGTGACAATACTACATATCTTCAAATGAAATTTATGTTTTAATTTTTTAAATTGTGTCATAAAATTTTTCTTCAATTCTATAGGAAAAAGAGTGTGGCCAAATGGTTAGTAGAGGAGAGGTATGGATAGCCACCCACAAGCATGCTAATGGAACATTTGTTAGTGATGAAGAAAGGGAAATTGGTGTAAGTTTGATTATGATAAACTCTATAATTATCATCCACAATTCTTGTTATTTTAATTATTTTCTTCTCGTGTTCTGTATAGGAAAAAATTCAATCATATGAATCAAAATTATCAGCATCCCAATCAAAAGATGTATCAAGTACTGATTCCTTAGCTTTTGCTTTCGGAAGTCAAGAACATTCTGGACGTGTTAGGGGTTTAGGTTTGGGACCTTGTCCGTCTAAAGTTTTTGGCTTCAATGCACATTCATATAATGGGGCATCTTCAAGTTGTCCTTCTTATACACAATTACAAAATCAGGTTAATAATTTCTTATTTTCAATTATTGCTTTTTTTAATTTATCTCTTCTATATAATGGTATTGATCATTATTAATAAGCATAAGTTGGAGATTATTAATAAGCATGTCTTTATAAGAGAATTAACATCGATGCACATGGTTATTAATGAAAAGATTATTAATATGTTTCATTGTTGATGATTTTGACTTTGATTTAAGTTTGTATTGTTGTTAGGCATGTTGTAAAATGCAGGCAATTTGATTAATTTGATTAGTTATGTTCTCAAATAGGTTTCTTCATTAACATCACAAGTCAATGAAATGAAGGCAATGATGACCTTATTTGTACAAAACTATCAAGGAGAATTACCTCATGACTTTTTTGTATTTCATTCATCATCGATAATATTTAAATTTTAAGTATATTAATATATATTTTATACGGTGAAGAATGTTACTAATTATTTTTATTTTTAATGTTACGTATCTGATCAGGGGAGTGTTCCCAATGGAGAAACAAATGACTCAGATCAAGATTAATAGTTGAAGAATCTTATTAGACTTTCATTTTATTTGACTTTATAACAATTAGTTCATCTTATTAGACTTTCATTTTATTTCACTAGTTTGAACGTTTAAATTTTATTATTTGCTTTGAACTTATAGACTATGTTCCTTGTTTTTATGAATGTTATATCTAGTTATAAATAAATATCTAAATATTAAAATTTTTGCTTATCATATGTTTTATGAATTATATGCATTCAAAAAGTATAACAAATAAAATTAAGGGAATTTGAAAAGTAAAAACATCAATAAATAATGAATTGCATTGTAGTGGTAAAAAATGGACTTTCGGTACTATTATACAGTATAAAAGATTTAAAACTACATACAAGAAATAAATACCAAGGGTTCCAAAACCGTTGGTAATTACCAGGGGTTTTAAAATCGTAGGTAATTATCAGGTGTTTAAAACCGTCTATAATTACCAGGGGTTTTGAAACCGTCGGTAATTACCAAGGGTTTTGAAATTGCTGGTAATTATCAGGGGTTTTTAAATCTCTGGTAAATACTAGGGGTTTAAAACCGTCGGTAAATACCAGGAGTTTTAAAATCGCCGATAAATACTAAGAGTTTTAAAACCGTCGGTAAGTACTGTTTTACCAGGGGTTAGTCAAAACTGCCGATAATCCATTAACGACGTTGGTTATTCTAGGAGAAAAACAAACCGTCGACAACTCTTTTAACAAGGGTTAAAACCTCCAAAAATCTCATAAATAACCTCTAGTAAAATTTGTTTTTGTTTATTGTACAAGGATTAAAATAATAAGATTTAGATTTAGATTGAATGTAATTTATGTTGAGTTGCCCACTTTAAAAGCAAAGATAAAAAAAAATGAAAAAATTAAAGAAAAGTTAATATTGAAATAGTTAAAAACAATGTAGTAGTTGAGTAGACTATCAAGAATGAAAAGAGAAAGTATCTTAAAACTGACGAAAATATTCCTGTTTTAAAATAAAAGAAATTATATGGTAATTTTATGATTCTTAAAAAATTATATTATAAAATACTGTTTCAAGACTAACTTTCAGAATGTAAATAAATGTGGGGAAAATGTAAAATTGAGAAAAAAATATTACCATGAAATTAAAAAGTAGTAGAAAATAAAAAGTTAGAGATGTTTCAAATTTTTTTTACAAAAACTATAAAAGAGACATTGATTTTGTAAACAGCTATGAAAAAAACTCTTTCATCATATAAGTTTATTCTTTTAAATAGAACCTTTTTCTTTCCAAAAACAAGAACCAAATGGGTTTATTTGTCATTTCAAGTACTAAAATAGAAAAGAAAATACTATTTTAATAAATATAAGATAATATTATAAATAAATTTTATATTATTTATACGGTAACTAATTTTTAAATCTTATTTTAGCCAAGAAAAATAATTGATGTGATTATAAGTTATATAGTGTGAAAATATTATGTATCACTTGTAACTCTGTCACACATCAGTTTTTCATATAACTAATCTCTTTTAATTATCCTATGTCTTTTCAAAATATTTACATGATTGTATAATTATCAAAATTAATTATATTAAAATAGTTACAAATATACGAAATCTTGCCGAAGGAATTCATAATTATAATTTGGGTTAAATATGTCTTTTTTCAAAAATTTTAAAGTGAAATTAGAAATTAGTTTATCTATGAAATTTTAGTTTAATTTAATTTCCAACTTTAGAAAAGTGCATATTTAGTCATTTTAACCAAATTTTGTTAAGTTTATTTGATGTTTTACATATATTTCATGATAGTATTTGGTTTGTTTATATAATTTGATACATTTTCGCTTTAATGTTAGCTAAAAAAACGTATTTATAAATCAAATAAACTTATCAAAATTTGGTTAAAAATACTAAATCTACACATTTTTATAGATGAAAGGCTAAATTGGTCCAAGATTTCGAAAATAAACTAATTTCAATTTTCACTCAAAATCAAGAGACAAAATATATATTTAACCCTTATAATCTTAATCTATTATTTATTAAGAATTTTTTTCTTTTTAATATTTTATAAATAATTTATTAGAAATTGAACATTACATTATCAAAAATGACATATATTTTAACTTGTGACAAAAATTTGAAATTATTCGTTTTTTTAATAAGATAGTACTTTTTTTATATATAGATAAACTAAAGTTTATGGCCATTATATGTATAATATGAAAAGTACAGGCCAATAATATAAATATGTGTAAAAGAACTAAATGCTAGAACACTATTACCTGTTAATCTACTTGCCACTTTTTGTAATTGGCGAATTTCACCGCTATCATATAAATATTGTCAATTAAATTGTTCAAGAACTTATATATTCTTAAAATAAGTTAGTTTTTATACATAATTATACAATAAATAATCGTACTTTTATTATATTTCTGATCTATAAAAAAACTAAAAAAAATCTATGTTTGCACCAAAATTACATTTAAAATAAATGTTTAAATATAGTTATTTTATTTAAAATGTATGGCAAATGAAAAATAAAGTTATGCGTTAAAAAGTTAATGGTATAAATATATGTTTCATTATTTATTATATAACTATCTATAACATTTAATTAATATTTTAAAGAAATAAAATTTATACTAAAAATAAATAAATTTTAGATGTGAAAATTTTAATTAAAATGTAAATAAAGTTATCAAAGTTGATAATTCTAATGAAATAAAATAAGATTTTTTTTAATAGTGTTTTGTGTGAAGTGTTGATTTAAGATTTTCATTATGCTTTTTTTTTTTTAATAGAAGATCACTATTAAATATGAAAGAAATAAATTTTGCTGAAAAAGTGTTAACGACTTTCTAAAAAACAGAAGTGATTGCATTTATTACTCAATTAATGTAAATAGTCAATTTAAAATAAAGACAAAGATTATGATTAGGAGGATAAAGAGTATGTCATTTTACTTACTCTTGAATCCCTACACTATACTACTGTATAGATTATCAAGTCATTCTTATACCATAGAGTTGAGAAAACGATCACGAATATATTGTTATATTTTTTGTGCTTGTGTTTACTGATTTGTCTGTTGATGGTATTCAAGACAAAACGAAACATCAATTAAGACTAATTATGTAGTTCATATTTTTTTTAAAATTTTTCATGTATTTTTTTCTAACTTTATATGTGTATTACAAATTTTATTTTTTATTTTATTTTAGATTTTATACACAGAATTTGAAGACATTATTAATTGTATTGACATTTATAAACAATTTGATCATCCTTTACTAAAAAAATCACAAATTACACAAATAATAAAAACCTTTAATTACAAAGAAAAAATTCAACTTTAAATTTTTTAATGTTTTAGTTTTAAGTTTCAATCTTTTGATTATATTTTTTTTCTAAGCATTACTTTTTATTCCTTTGTTTACAAATAAAACTCAATTTTTGAAAATTTAATTGAAAAAACATTTGTAAATAATTAGGTATTTTTAGTCAATAAAGAATTAGGTATTTTTAGTTGTGTTCATATTAAAGATTATTATTTTATAGAGTATTTAAAATATTTTTAAATTTTTCTTAATATCTATTTTATTTGAAATAATGATTTTATTTTTATTAAATTTATTAGTTATAGATATAAAGAAAAATAAATAAAATATAATAATTTTAGTATAGTGAAGAATAAATATCATAATTATGGATTTTATGAAATTAATTTTAAAATCCAAATAAAATTGAACATGATAAAATTTATAATTGATTTCATACTTTAATATTAGGTATTTCCAGCAATATTTGGTATTGCAAGAATCCATTTTTATACATCATGGACAGTAACAAGTAGGGGCGGCAATTCGGGGCAGGTTGGCCAACAAACCCACAGAAGAAAAAAAAAATGCAAGGCGGGCTAGGATGTTGAACTCGTTAGCCTGCACAAGTTCGCAGCCCGTGCGGGCTAAGGGCGGGGCTGGCCCATTTGTCCGTTTATAAAATGAAATATTCTTCTTTTTCAATCCCTACCCATTCATCACGATGTTTTTGTAAGTTTATTTTATTATTGTTATTATTATTATTATGTATAATAATTGTATATTAGATAATAATTTTAGTTCTCGAATATGGAATATCCTTTTTATGCATTTTTAGGTAAAAAATTTTGTATTTATCTTGTAAGGTGACATGTTGCTATTGTACTTTAGGTATAATTTTCTTTGTTATTGTTTCTTGTCTTTTATTAGTTAGACTACTCAAAATATGTATCATTTGTCTTCTATCCAAGACCCCAAATTTAACCAAATCATTCTACTCCAACACAAACCATAATTTCATCATCACAAGGAAACATCTCCAATTGCTATTACACTATGGTTTCCCCTATGCTCAAGAACAACAACAAAACAGTTTAATCCATACAACATTTCAACTTACTTCCAAACAACCTACACTTCACAAAAAATTCGCAGATATAACCAAAAACTCGTTATCAAATCATAACTTCAACCAAAATTAATACTCCAAAAGAAAATGAGTTCTATTTACAACCATTGCTCTAACCTCAAATAAATTCACATGGTAGCAAGATGAAAATCAAAATTCCTAATTTCCCCCATTGATTCATCCAAACCAAAAATTAACATAATTAGATTAAACATCTTAACGCCACCATCAAAGCCAATTTATCCATTCATCTCATCTCACATTCACCACAAAAATTGACAGCAATCATAAATACAAAAGTATATTTCATTACTCCATAAACTTAATCCCAAATGATACATTTCACACCACCACTATGAATTCAACCATTAAAGAAACGTGTTATCATATTTCATCCCTAAGAATGAAATTACCCATTTATAATTCCACGTTTTAAACTGCAAATCATTCTCCATACATAACCACAAAATAGTGAGAACAAGGCCTAACACCCATCTATTACATATTAAGAAAAGAATATACTACTAAAATTACTACATTACCCATTTTCTTTTATTGATACGTGTCATAAAAATTAGTTTTTCGTCATTTTAAAGGACCCGAGTTCAAATCCTACAAAAGTCAATTTGTTTTTATTTTTTCATTTATTTATGATTTCAACTATAATATTAATTATAAATAATATTATTATTTGTAATATTTTTATAAGTATTAGTATTTCTAATTATTAATAATAATATTATTATAAATATTATTTATAGTGATAGTAGTCAAATTATAACAAATATTAGTATTATAATAATAATAATAATAATAACATATTATAATAATAATAATAATAATAATAATAATTGTTATTATTATTATTATTATTATTATTATTATTATATGTTACTATTATATATTATTACTATTAGTATTATTAACATTATTAGTAGTAAAGTTATTACTCTTATTTGTAATATATAATATTATTACTATTATATATTTTTGTTAGTAATTACATCTCAATTTTTATTAGATTATGATAAATTATTTTTTTGTCTTAAACTTAAAAAAAAGGTATATTGATAAATATATGATTAGTTTAAAATTTCACTCCAATATTTCATTGTTGATATTCATACCCATTCAAATTTGAAGGATTTGTCGACCATTATTGAATTATGTCAATCTTTGACAAAAACAAACAAATTAAAGATATTTTACTTGATTGATTGTCTAATTCATTTTATTTAACTCTTAATGTTTCATTTTCTACAACGAAGATTATCAAAACAAAATTCGAAATAAGATGAAAGATGAATTTCTTGAACACAATATGGTTATTTACAATCAAAAAGGAATAACTGGAGATTTTTATTCCGAATAATAAATTATTGATGAGTTCAAATTTTTTTACTATAAATTAGTTTGGCTCCTCCAAAATTATTGATCAAGATCCATGATGGGTTATTATTATCAATTATAATTAATAATCATTATTACTACCAACTATGAATATTATTATCATTATTATTAATTATAATTATTTCTATTATTATATTACTATTAATAATAATAATAATAATAAGAATTATAATTATTATAATAATAATAATTATTATTGTTAATACACATTTTACTTTACTTACTATGTAAGAATCATGTTTCAATTACTTGTCATGTTTATTTGTTTTGTTGTTCATTTATCTTTCCATTTGAAAAATTATTTCAATTTAAAAAATAGTTACTAAAATTAGTAAAATAATAAAAATGAAAAATATTTTTTTTATTATAAATAATTATTTAAATTTAAAATATAATAATTAAGAGGATAAAATTGATAAAATAAAAATGAAACCAAAAATGTTTATCTCTTTATATATTAAAAATTTTGGGACAAAATTGAATCAGATACACATAAATAGGTACTAAATTGAAACAAAAAGACATATATAGGAACTAAATAGAAATCAACACAATGACATCTAATAGTGACACTGACACGTGGCATTGTTATGCCACGTGACACTCACAATGCCACGTGTCACACACAAGGACCTGACACGTGGCATTTTTATTTTTTTTTAAAAAAAATTAAACAAAATTAAAAAAACAAAAAAAAAATAAAAAAAAATAAAAGAACCACAGACTGACACGTGGCATGTTGACTAACGGCGCTAGTTAACTCCGTCTGAAAGGGACCTAATTGAAGCACTTTTTCAAAAGTTGGGATGCAATTGACACTCTTTTAAAAGCGGGTACCAGCTTGACACACCTGTACCAAAGTGGGTATCAGAGTAATTAAACCTTTTATTTACTACGAGATCATCTTTCAATTAATTGTCATTCTTAATTGTTTTGTTGATGATGTATATCTTTATATATAATTATAGATTATTAGTATGTCAACATTAGCCTTGGTATTTGCATTGACATTAATATTTATAGCATAAAAATTATTATTATTATCAATTGTTTGTTATTATTAGTATCATTATTATTTTGATTATTATTATTATTACTATTCATAGTGATGTTATTAGTATAAGTGCTTTTTTAATCATAAAAAATGTTATTATACTAAATATTTTTACTAAATAGATTTTTAATCTTTTAAAATTTTTATAATTTATATTATTATTATTATTATTATTATTATTATTATTATTATTTTTAATGGTTAAATAAATATAATAACAATAATATTATTGTTCCGTACACCCAATAAGTCCCACATCGCTTAGAAGTCGAGGTCAAGCGAAGTTTAAATACTCCTATCTCCTTCCACCCTCTAAGGTGCCTTTTAAAGACAAGACCGTGACGGAGTAAAATGCTCCAAAGCAGACAATATATCGGGAACATGATGGTCGTTCCTAACGATGGCTATTGGACAAACTTGGGTCGAAGTATTAATTTTATTTATTATATTTAAAACTAAATTTAGAACTTTATTTCATTAATAATAACATTTATAACGGTATAACCTAATTTTCATGATATTTATTATTTTATTTTTATTTTATTGTTATTATTATCAATTATAACTCTAATTATTATTATGAGCTCTAATTATAACAATAATAATTATTAGTTTGTTTTGTTGTTTATTTATCTTGAATAATTATTTAAATTCAAAAAAATAGTTACTAAAATTAGTAAAATAATAAAACTGAAAAATAATTTTTTATTTTAAATAATTATTTAAGTTTAAAATATAACAATTAAGAGGATAAAATTGAAAAAATAAAAAAGGACACAAAAGATGTTTATCTCTTTATATATGTAGTTGTATTATTATTATTATTATTATTATTATTATTATTATTATTATTATTATTATTATTATTATTATCACTACACAATATTATTTTAGTGTTATTATTATTATCTATTATCTATTATTATTGTTATTATTATTATTATTATTATTATTATTATTATTATAGTTAAACACATATTTTACATTTATTTACTATGGGATCATATCTCAATTACTTGAACTTTTTATTTGTTTTGTTGTTCATTTTATTTTTATATCTGTGTAATTATTTAATTTTAAAAAATAGTTACTAAAATTATTAAAATGATAAAATGGAAAAATAATTTTTATTATGAATAATTATTTTAATTTAACAAATAATAATTAAGACGATAAAATTGTATAAACAAAAAGAGGACATACCTCTTTATATATATAGTTATTGTATTATTATTATTTTTATCACTACGAGATATTATTATAATGGTATTATTATTATTATTATTATTATTATTATTATTATTATTATAGTTATAGTTAGACACACATCTTAAATTAATTTATTACGGGATCGTATTTCAATTACTTGTCATTTTTATTTGTTTTGTTGTTAATGTATATCTTTATATATAATTATAGATTATTATAGTTGACATTAGCCTTAGTGTTAGCATTAATATTAATATTTATAGCATAAATACTATTATTATTGGTATCATTATTATTATTTTTATTATTATTATTATTACTATTTATAATGGTGTTATTATTATAAGTGTGTTTTTTTTAATTATAGAAAACATAGTTATACTAAATACTTTTGCTAAATAGAGTTTTAATCTTTTAAAATTTTTAAAATTTAAAATTTATATTAATATTATTATTAGTATTTTTAATGGTTAAATAAATATAATAACAATTATATTATTATACTAAAAAAAGAAAATAAAAAAAATATTTGCACGGACCATAGACTATTATAATTATTTCGTAAAATTAATTAATTGTGTTATATTGTGATATCAATTCTATTTATTATATTTAAAATTGAAATTATTATTGCATCACTTAGATTTATTAAATACTTTAATAACAACATTTACAACAATATAACTTAATTTTCATAATATTTCATTACATAATACTTTCACTATTTTATTATTTTAATATACAAAATAAAACAAATATGCCCCGTGCGCACGGTCGGTATACTAGTTTACACAAAAAATGTAACCCAAAGATGCATTTCACCATTGATTCCTTTGCAATCATTGTTCTACACAAAATCAAGTAATAATCAAGAAAATGGTTTAGCACCCCTTACACCAAAAATTAACCCCTAAATGTACAATTCATCATCTCATAATTTGCCTCAACATTTCACCTTCCTAGGCGCACCACAAAAATACCCAAAAAAAAACAATTTCTACCCTTTTTGCTCTATAGCCAAGGTTTGAACTCACCAATGTTTGAACTCACCACCTCCAAGTTCCAACCTAACACTCCAAACCATATCAACTACCAAGCTTTTCTTATCAACTACATGCACAACAACATACAATAACATCCACACTTTTAATGCATTCGAGTAAATAAAATTATAAGTATACCAATTGTATTATGAATAATTTATAAAAAGATACAAATTACACAAAAGCACACTCTACACCTCCAAAACAGATATATAAAAACAATATTTAAATATAAACACACCAAATGCACACATCAAGAATCGATGAGAACCCTTGACCACCAACTTGTGACAAAGCTTTAACCAACTGTGATACATATAACATCTGTTGAATTGTTTATTTATTAATTTAAATAATACTCCTCTCGCCAATGACCATTCTTGTAATAATAATTATTTTTCCTGAGTCTTACAATCACAAGCATTGTCTCCACCACAATATCCTGAGATTGCAAGACAATAAAAGGATAATCCCAACTTACACCATGAATTCATCCACACAACAGAACAAAAATTTACATTCTTTAAATTATCACTAACCCATCAAGATTGACCCTTTAAAAAAGAAAGGAAACACCACGTTTCCAATACCATATCACGAAACAAATAAAATAGAATAGAGAAACTCCTTCTTACAATTTCATGATGAAAACTCAAACTCAATACATGTCCACTAAAGAATTAAGAAGAAAAAGGCTTAGCACCCCTTACCTAGAATTCTCGCAATAACACTGTTGCCTTTGCTCTATGCTTCCCTGTTCTTCACGTTCTAACCAAAAATTCTACTCTCTGTTTTCCCTTAAAAGGCAATGAAAAAAAAATTAATGGTTAATTTTTTTTTGCCAACTTCACCTTAATGTGCATCACAAAATTACCAAATAAAGAAAACCAATATTGCTGCCTTTTTTCTCTAGCCATGGTTTGAATTCACCACCTATAAGATTCAAGCAGCACAACAAACCATATCAATTATCCCATTTTCTTGTCAATCCCACGCACAAAACATATAATAACATCCATACATTCAATGTATTCAAGTAAATCAAATAAATTCTAAACACTTCAAATAAAATATGTCATTACAACATACAAGTCACACCCTAAAGCACACCTAACCACTTCCAAACATTTATAAAACAATCTTAAAAATATAATTGCTGCAAATGCACACACTAGAAATTGAACCCTTAACCACCAACCCATGACAAGGCTTTAACTAACTCTACTACTCTTCAATTTTTGTTTATGTCCTTACATATGAATTCAATTAATATTCCTTACACCCATTTATCACCTTAGAAATACAATTATTTTTCCTAGATTTTACAATAGTTATCATTCTACCCACATAGGTTTTTCAAAGTCTTTCCATAGAGAGTTCTCAAATACTAAGACTTTTTCTAACTTTTGTATCTTCAAATGAAAGCCTGCCATTTTATTTATAGAAGCCATTTTATTTATAGAAGCCATTTTCGAAATTGGGTCAAGAAACTGAAGAGTGAAGTCACAATTGCCGCTGATTATTTATTGTCACAAGTGATAATAGATTATCACAAAAACTTTTCTGAAAACATTTTTCCACTGTGATAATCTATTGTCAGTAGTGATAATTGATTATCATAGAGGCTTTTCTTGAAAATCAGTTTTCACTAAGATAATCGATTATCACTAAGAATAATCGATTTTTCTAGTGTTAATTGCAAAAGCAAAAACTGTCTCTTAAGTTTCTTAGTGTGTTGTTTCTTGGGATCTATCTTTTGACTTATGACCTTCTACATTTACTATCTTAAATGACATACACAATTTACATGGCTTCAACAACCAAAATTATAAGACTTTAAAATAACTTTTAATTCTAAGCACCTTTTAACTCTTCTAACAGTCTAATAGTCTTCTTGAAGGTCAAGACGAGTCGTCCGTCTCCTACCAAATGTCGAGGCAAGTCGGCTAGGACCAAACATCAAGACAAGTCGACAAAGGCCAAATATTTTGAAAAGTCAACACAGGTCAAAGGTCGAGATGATTCAACCTGAGTTGTAGTTTGTACCAAGTTAGCACAGGTTAAAGGTCAATTTGAGTTAAAGTTTAAGTTTTCATACTTGTTGTTCTGTATATGTCTAATGATATATTTAAAAAGAAACTAATATTTTTTCATATTAAAAAAAAAACAATTGTGGGCTATGCTTGTCCAACAGAGCTTTCATGGACATTTTAGCCCTGTGGGTTTTTCATTATAAACATTTGTATAAAATTGAATTTGGTCTCAATTTGGAGAGGGACAAAATTGCTTCATTTTTTGAAACAAAAAATAGGACAAATTGAATTAAAATAACAAATATAGGGTCTGAATTGAATATAAGACACTAACATGTGGCAATGACATTGACAAGTAGCACTAACACTGTCATATGGCACTACTATTGTCATGTGGCACAATGTTGGCTTGACATGTGTGTGTTTTTCTAAATTAATAAAAAAATTAAAAAAATTAAAAAAATTAAAAAAAAAAGAAAAAACACAAATTGACGCATGTCATACCTTGTTCACTTATAAGTGCCCAAATTGAGTGAACTTTAAGATAATTTTAGCACTTATCTTGTTTTGATTTTATTAAGTTTTTGTTAAAATCACCGATATTTAGTGTATTTAGCAGTTTTAAAGATTAGAAGATAGCCAAAATGGAAAAAAATAGAGAAATTAGATGAAAATCATGCAATTTTGGACAAACTGTGACTGGCATGGTGACCGGTAGAATTAAGGCTGAGCCACAAAGAGCAAACCCTTTGGAAGAGGAAACCTCGAGCATTAAACTTGTAGTTTTTCCATGAAGACTCCTCCTCCAAGAAATTATCTTAGGAGTTGAGCATTAGAGCATAAAGTTGAGCCACAAAATCAAATCCACATAGGAAGGAAACCTCTGTTGCCGAGTCATAATTGCACTATTGAGCACCACCCTATACAATTTGTAAATAAAAAGTTGCACCTCTATTTTAATTATCATATTTTATAGAGTCTCTTTAGAGAACTCTTAGGAAACATTTTATCTTTACTTTTAAATATTCTTAGAGAACATAATAGGGTATAACTACTCAAATGACCGTAATGCTTGGATTTATCATGAGAAGCTAAACCCATCTTGTGTTGAGGTTATGATGTGATCCCTTTGGAACTCTCTTGTATTGATATTGTTTTATTTATCAATGTATGCTTTTATTTACATGTTTGTGAATTAATTTATACTTGTTATTGGATGAACTGATCACTCATCTTATTTCACTAGCTTGAGATTGATGGAAAATGGTTCCAAGTTCTGGTCCAAGTAATTTTCCTCATGCTTTTAAATGCTAGGAATAGATCTAAGGCTCTAGTTGGTTACAAAGTCCTAATTTTAATGCAAGTGATTCATTCAAGCAATCATTGAGGAATCATACTGAAGTTTGATGATTTTGGGCTCTAAGTATCAAGAATGGACCTAAAGTTACATTTAAAAAGTACTCATGGACATGAATAAGTGCATTTTTTGTGAATAACAACTGAACTAATACAAGAGAGGGACAAAGTGGTAAAGTTTGACCTCAAACACCGCTTTATTCATATCAAACCAATTTAAGCATTGTGTATTCCTCCAAATCACTATGGATGACACTTGTTGTACTACATCTACCTAATATAGTTCCTGGAAAGTAATTGCATTTAACAACCCAACATTCACTATGTCATTAATTATTTAAATGACGTTATCAAAAAGAACTAAATTGATTATAATGGAGAAAAATTAGGACTTTATTAAAAAAAAAGAAGAAAAGAATACATTAATAAACTCAACATGGACTAAATTAGTATTTTAAAAAACAAATAAAGTTAACACAAAAATTTGTAACGTGAAATGTAAATTAATAAACAGCTCAATTTATTCAACTAAAACAAATTATTATTATTATTATTATTATTATATATATATATATATATATATATATATATATAGGTATTTATTGTTATTTTTACACATTAAAAAGTTAAACACAATATATATATATATATATATATATATATTTATTTATTTATTTATTAAAATAGTAACTAGTTTTTATACATAACTAGGAGTCTGACCCGTGCGTACGCACGGGTTGTATTTTTTTTTTATTTTGTATATTAAGTAGTAAAATATTATGTAATGAAATATTATGAAAATTATGTTATATTGTTGTAAATGTTGTAATTAAAGTAATGAAGTAGTAAGTAGTAAATCTAAATGATGTAATGATAATTTCAGTTTTAAGTATAATAAATAAAATTGATATTAAATATAGTGTAGTTAATTAATTTTACGAAATAATTTTATGAAATAATTATAAAATTGATATTGTACATATTTGTCTCGTCCCCGTCCTCATACTCGTCAAAATACTACGTAATATATAAAATTTATCTTTTTTACTCTATTATTATTATTATTATTATTATTTTATTTGAAGAACTATTTTGTTTCGCTAAAACAATTTTCGTTATTTCCAAAGCATTGGTTATGTTCATATTTAAAAAGTTTTTTTAGACCTCTAAAGTATTTTTCATTTTATCATATCCTTGATTATATAGTTGTTTTCCTTCGTGTGATTTAATTTAATGGTCTCTCAAATTGTTTCTAAGACATACATTTGATAATTTTTTAATATTTTTATTTTCATAATGTAAAATATTATTTTTATATATTTTATATAATTATCTTTTATATTTTAACTCATTATCATACTTTGATTTTGTCACTATAATTGTATAAATAAATTTTATTTACTATAATATAAAATTTTAATGTAATTTTCATGAATTTTCTTTTACCACCCCCCAACATATATTGAAGTTCAAAAGATACAATATTTATGTTAAAAATTTATTATTATTAGTTTAATATTTGTTCTTTGCGTTATTTGGATAAAGCGATTTATTATAACTTTTATTAGTATATAAAAAAGAGATTCATTAGAATTTAAAAAAATAAAATTGAAGTAAAGATACATTTAACATATATTTTAATATAAATATTTGTTTTTGTTTTATATTATTTTACAAATTAAATTTTATCAGCTACAATTCATTAATGTTTGCAAATTTAACAGAAGTTTTGGTTCTCATGAAATTTTATTTTATTTTCTAATTTAAAATATATACAATTATAACATAATTTCTTTATAAATATTTGATATTGGAGAAACAACTCTCCTCTTAATATTGAATATTTGATAATATTATGTTTCCTTTGTCATAATTTTTTATTATTTTATAATAATTAATTAATTAATATTAAAATAGTAAGAAAGTTGGTATGGGTATGAGTACAAGTATATACCTGTTACCTTGTGAGGATGGAGATGAGACAAAAGTTTGATACCCGTTGGGTTGGGCATGAAGATGATGATGAATTTTTTCCATGGAGATTAGTATGGGATCGTGAAACTTGTCTCTGCCCCGTCTAGTTGTCATTCCTATATTAAAATAATAAAATATTGAAAATATTATGTAATGAAATATTATGAAAATTAAGTTGTAAATGTTGTTATTAAAGTAATTAGTAAATCTAAGTGATGCAATAATAATTTCAGTTTTAAATATAATAAATAGAATTGATATCACAATATAATATAATTAATTGATTTTACGAAATAATTATAATAGCCTATGATATGTGCGTATATATTTTTTATTTTATTTTATTTTTTAAAATAATAATATAATTGTTATTATATTTATTTAACCATTAAAAATACTAATAATAATATTATATAAATTATAAATTATAAATTATAAAAAGATTAAAAAATTAAAATTCTATTTAACAAAAGTATTTAGTATAACAACGTTTTCTATAATTAAAGAAAAAAACACACCTACAATAATAACACAATTATGAATAGTAATAATAATAATAATAAAAATAATAATGATACTAATAATAATAATATTTATGCTATAAATATTAATATTAATGCTAACACTAAGACTAGTGTCAACTATAATAATCTATAATTATATATAAAGATATACATTAACAACAAAACAAATAAAAATGATAAGTAATTGAAATATGATCCCGTAGTAAATTAATTTAAAATGTGTGTCTAACTATAATAATAATAATAATAATAATAATAATATCATTATAATAATATATCGTAGTGATAAAATAATAATACAATAACTACATATGTAAAGAGATATACATTTATTGTGTCCTCTTTTGTTTATACAATTTTATCCTCTTAATTATTATTTGTTAAATTAAAATAATTATTCATAATAAAAATTATTTGTCCATTTTATCATTTTAATAATTTTAGTAACTATATTTTTAATTCAAATAATTACACAAATATAAAAATAAAATGAACAACAAAACAAAGAAATAGTGTAAATAATTGAGATATGATCCCGTAGTAAATAAATGTAAAATGGGTATTTAACTATAATAATAAAAATAAAAATAAAAATAATAACAATAATAATAATAATACTAAAATAATATCTTGTAGTGATAAATAATAATAATAATAATAATACAACTACATATATAAAGAGATAAACAACTTTGGTCTCCTTTTTATTTTTTTAATTTTATCCTCTTAATTTTTATATGTTAAACTTAAATAATTATTTAAAATAAAAAAAATATTTTTCAGTTTTATTATTTCACTAATTTTAGTAACTATTTTTTGAATTGAAATAATTATTCAAATGTAAAGATGAATAAACAACAAAACAAATAAAAGGGTAAAGTAAGTGAAACATGATTCATTGATAGTAAGTAAAAATAAAATGTGTAGTAACCATAATAATAAAAACAATAATAATAATAATAACTATTATAATAATTATAGTTCTAATTAATAATAATAGTAGTAGTAATAATAATAATAGTAATATAATAATAGAAATAATTGTAGTTAATAATGATAATAATAATACTTATAGTTGGTAGTAATATTGGTCATAATAATTATAGTTGATAACAACAATTATAGTTAATAATAATAATTATTATTATTATTATAATTAGAGTTGATAATAATAATAATAATAATTAGAGTTATAATTGATAATAATAACAATAATATAAAAATAAAATAATAAATATCATGAAAATTAGGTTATATTGTTATAAATGTTATTATTAATAAAATGAAGTGTAAATTCAGTCTTAAATATAATAAATAAAATTAATATTACAATATGGTGCAGTTAATTAATTTTACAAAATAATTATAATAGTATATGACCCGTGCACATTTTTTTATTTATTTCAAATCTGTTTAGAATAACAATATTATTGTTATTATATTTATTTAACCATTAAAAATAATAATAATATAAATTATAAATTATAAAATTTTTAAAATATTAAAAATCTATTTAGCAAAATAATTTAGTATAATAACGTTTTTTATAATTAAAAAAAGAACTTATACTAATAACATCACTATGAATAATAATAATAATAATGATGATGATGATGATGATGATGATGATGATGATGATGATGATGATGATGATGATGATGATGATGATGATGATGATGATGATGATGATGATGATGATGATGATGATGATGATGATGATAATAACAAACAAATGATAATAATAATAATTTTTATGCTATAAATATTAATGTTAATGTAAATACCAAGGCTAATGTTGACATACTAATAATCTATAATTATATGTAAAGATATACATCAGAAACAAAACAATTAAGATGGACAACTAATTAAAATATGATCTCGTAGTAAATAAAATTAAGATAGTGTGTCTAACAATAATAATAATAATAATAATAATAATAATAATATCATTATAATAATATCCCGTAGTGATAATAATAATAATATCATTATAATAATATCCCATAGTGATAAAAATAATAATAATAATAATAATCCACTAACTAAATATATAAAAAGTTACACATTTTTTATGTCCTTTTTTGTTTTTACAATTTTATCCTCTTAATTATTATTTATTAAATTTAAATAATTATTCATAATAAAAAATTATTTGTCACTTTTATCATTCTACTAATTCTAGTAACTATTTTTTTCAATTCAAGAAATACCAAGATATAGAGATAAAATGAATAACAAAACAAATACAAAAAACAAGTAATTGAAATATGATCCCGTAATAAATAAAAATAAAATATGTGTCTAATAATAATAATAATAATAATAATATCACTATAATAATATTGTGTAGTGATAGAAAAATAATACTAATACTACTACTACTAATAATATTAATATTAATACAATTACATATATAAGAGATAAACATCTTTGATGTCCTTTTTATTTTATCAATTTTATCCTCTTAATTATTAAATTTTAAATTTAAATAATTATTTATAATAAAAAAAATTATTTTTCAGTTTTATTATTTTATTAATTTTAGTATCTATTTTTTTTTAAATTGAAATAATTGTTCAAATGGAAAGATAAATGAACAACAAAACAAATAAAAATGACAAGTAAACGAAACATGATTCATACTAAGTAAAAGTAAGATGTGTATCTAACAATAATAATAAAAACAACAATAATAATAATAACTATTATAATAACTATAGTTCTTATTATTAATAATAATAATAATAATAGTAATATAATAATAGAAATAATTATAATTAATAATAATGATAATAATATTTATAGTTGATAGTAATAATGATTATTAATTATAGTTAATAATAATAACAATCCGTGACGGATCTTAACCAATAATTTTGGAGGACCCAAAATAATTTATAGTAAAAAATTTTAAACTAATCAATAATTTTTCGGAATAAAAATATCCAGTTATTCCTTTTTGAATGTAAATAACCATATTGTGTTCAAGAAATTCATCTTTCATCTTATTTCAAATTTTGTTTTGATAATCTTCGTTGTAGAAAATGAAACATTAAGAGTTAAATAAAATTAATTAGACAATCAATCAAGTAAAATATCTTTAATTTGTTTGTTTTTGTCAAAGAGTGACATAATTCAATAATGGTGGACAAATCCTTCAAATTTGAATGGCTATGAACATCAAAATGATATGTTGGAGTGAAATTTTAAACTAATCATACATTTATCAATATACCTATTTCTTTTTTAAGTTTAAGATAAAAAAATAATTTATCATAACCTAATAAAAATTGAGACGTAATTACTAACAAAAATATATAATAATAATAATATTATATATTACAAATAAGAGTAATAACTTTATCACTAATAATGTTAATAATACTAATAGTAATAATATATAATAGTAACATATAATAATAATAACAATTATTATTATTATTATTATTATTATTATTATTATAATATTAATATTTGTTAATAATATTTATAATATTAATATTATTAATAATTAGAAATACTAATACTTATAAAAATATTACAAAAATATTATTTATAATTAATATTATAGCTGAAATCCTAAATAATTGAAAAAATAAAAATAAATTGACTTTCGTAGGATTTGAACCCAGGTCATTTTGTATCAGAGTTTTAAAATGACTAAATTTTTTGACACGTATCAATAAAAAAAAATGGGTAATATAATAATTTTGGTGGTATCTTCTTTTCTTAATATGTAATAGATAGATTATACAATAACTAATCATACTTTTATTATATTTCTCATCTTTAAAAATAATACTAAACAAATCTATGTTTGCATTAAAATTACATTTAAAATAAATGTTTAAATGTAGTTATTTTATTAAGAATGTATGGGAAATGATAAATAAATTATCCGATAAACAGTTAATGGTATAAATATATGTTTTATTATCTGTTATATAATTATCTATAACAGTTAGTTAATATTTTAAAGAACTAAAATTTATATTAATATTTAACAGTTAGGACTTTTTTGAAAAAAAAGAAAATAATACATTAACAAACTCAACAAAAGTATGGACTAAATTACTATTTAAGAAAAGAAGGAATAAAGTTAACACAAAAAGTGTAACGTCAAATGTAAATTAATAAACAGCTCAATTTATTCAACTAAAACAATTTTTTTTATATATATATATACAGAACTAGGTATTTATTGTTATTTTTACACATTAAAAAAATGAAACATAATACATATATATATATATATATATATATTAAAATATTAATTAGTTTTTATACAGAATTATACAATAACTAATCATACTTTTATTATATTTCTCATCTATAAAAAAAATACTAAACAGATCTATGTTTGCATTAAAATTACATTTAAAATAAATGTTTAAATGTAGTTATTTTATTTAGAATGTATGGCAAATGATAAATAAAGTTATCCGATAAACAGTTAATGGTATAAATATATGTTTTATTATCCGTTATATAATTATCTATAACAGTTAATAAAATAAAGTAAGACTTTTTGTTAAAATAATGCTGTGTGTGAACTGTTCATTTAAGATTTTCATTATGTATTTCTTTATAAAAAATCATTATTAATTATGAAAGAAAGAAATTTTGCTGAAAAGATATTAATGACATTCTCAAAAGGAAGTAATTGCATTTATTACCCATTTAATATAAATAGTCATTTTAAAATAAAGACAAAAACTAGATTAGAATGAAGAGTATGTCATTTTACTTATTCTTGAATCTCTACTCTATATTGCTGTGTATATATAGATAGAATATGAAGTCATTGATATATGATAGAGTTTAGAAAAGAATGATGAATATATTATTCTTTTTTATGTGCTTGTGTTTAGTGATCAGTCATTATGTTCATGGTATTCAAGATACCTTGAAGGAAGATTTGGAGTTTGAGGCAACACCAAACCTCATTAATAAGACTCCAATCAAAACTATTTATGTAGTTCATAATCTTCTTACATTTCTTAGTATCTTTTTCTCTAAATTTATATCACATTATATGTATTATTAATTTTATTCTTTTTTGTTTTGAATTTTATAGACAGACTTTGAAGAAATTATTGATTGCATTGACATTTACAAACAACCAGCCTTCAACCACCCTTTACTAAAAAATCATAAATTGCAGGTAAATAATAAAAACCTTTTTGTTATATAGAAAAAGTTGAACTTTAAAATCTTTAATGTTTTAGTTCTAACTTTCAATCTTGTTTTGATTATATTTTTTTTCTAAACTTTAATTTTTGTTCCTTTATTTCCAGATAAAACCCAACTTTAAAAATTTAATTGAAAAAACATTTGTGAATAATTCACAAATTGGATCCACGTTTGGGTTTGATAAGGAAGAATGTCCACGAGGAACAATTCTTATACAAAGAGCGAAATATAATCTCTCTGAAGAAAAAATATTAAATGATATATTGGTTAAAGACATTCCAGGTGTTCATGTAAGATATCTTATACAATCCTGATTGTTTATTCCTATAAAGTATATATTTCGTTGATTAGTTATTTGAATATATTCAATTTTTGCAGGTCGCAGAAATATCTATGCTACAGAGGTATGCTCCTTTTTATAAAGTTAGTGGAATAAGTAGCATTTATAATCCAAAAGTTGCGAAAGGTCAAATCTCTATGAGTCATATATGGGTTGAGAATGGACCTGTTGAATCTTCCAACTGAATAACTGTGGGGTGGCATGTGAGTTACCATGATTGTATTTATGATTTTTTTTTGGCAAATTTAGGTCATTTATTTGTCTCTTAAATGACAATTAAAAATTAGGTATTTTTAACTATTTTATATTAAATATTATTATTTGATAAAGTATTTAAAATGTTTTTCATTTTTTCTTAACATATATCTTATTTGAAATAAAAATTTTATTTTTATTAAATTTATGATTTAAGATGTAAATAAAAATAAATATAATATAATAATTTTATTATTGTGAATAAAAAATATCTTAGTTATTGGTTTTTATGAAAATAATTTTAAAAAACAAATAAAGTAACGTAACAAAATTTCTAATTGATTTTATACTTTGATACCAGGTACTTCCAAAAATATATGGTGATTCAAGAACCCACTTTTATATATCATGGACGGTAAGAAGACATATCATTGTATTTTATTTAAATCTAATTTAATTTGTAGAACTAAAACATGGAAGAGAATATATTTTAATAAATTTTAGGTAAGGGCGATGCTTATTCTCTTTTCACTTTTTTTCTCTAAGACAAATGGATTTTTGTGGCTTTGCATATAATAAACACTTGATAGAAGATTATAATTAAGCTTTCTAAATAAAAATTAATTTTATTTATTATAGTCAGATAATTTCAAGAAGACTGGATGCTACAATACTGCATGTGGAGGTTTTGTTCAAGTTGACACTAAGAATTTTCCAGGTGGATATTTTCCTCAAACATCTATCTATGGTGGACCAACTTATGAGGTTTACTTGGCTATTACTCAGGTAAATAATTATACACTTAAATTTTCACTTTTAATTAAAACTGAATGACTCTTAACTGCATTATTAATATCTATTTTACTTTTTTAAATACATTTTTAAGTAAGTATAATTAAAGAGTTGAAATATTTTATGATATGTTATTAACAAAAGTTAAGGTGTGTTTTCAGGATCCAAAGACAAAAAATTGGTGGATAAGTGCAGGAAATGTAAGCATTGGATATTATCCAGCAAGACTATTCTCGAACTTAGGGTCGACATCTATTGTAGGATGGGGTGGGAGAACGAAAGCTAATGTTGGTGGTCTTAGTCCTCCAATGGGATCTGGGCACATTCCTGATGGGAACAAGGACCATGCATCTTATTTTAGATCTCCCAGGATTCAACTTGCATCAAGACATGATTATACACCTGAGTATATTATGACCAAAGGCTTCTCTGACAACACTAAATGTTATGGTGTTTCTAAAGATTATGAGGTTGAATATGAAGGTGTTCTCGAGTTTGGAGGACCTGGAGGCAAATGTGGAATTTAATTTTTTTTTTGTAATTAACCTTTATATGGGGTTTATGACTTTAATATTAATAATCTTTTTTTAGTATAATTTATTTTTCTATCATTTTCTCCATTGTCTTGAAAATTTTGAGAATGCTATCTATTTTCCAAATAAAGTTGGATGGCTTTTTTTTCATTAAATATGCATCATAATATGAATTATTCTATAGAATAAGGTAGTTTATATATTAAGAAGTATACAAATGAATTATAACTTAAACCTACCTAAGGAAAAAAATTAAGAAGTATAGAAATGACATTTTATTTGAAAACTTAATTCTATAGGATAAGGTAGTTCATTTATCTATTATATAAAACCCGATCATTGAATTAAATTGATGTGAACTGCTCATGTGATTTTTTTAAATTGTAGATTTATTTAAATTAATTATTTCATAAATTTATGAAATATAAAATAATTATTATTTGAGTGATTTAAGTTATTGTTGTTTTTTTTTAATTAACTGAGTGATCTAAGTTGCTGTTTATTTAATAAATTAATTATGGTTTGTGGAATATGAATGATTTTATATCTATTGTGCGCCTAATATCATGAGATAGTTTGTGGAATAGTGGTGGGATTCATGTGAAATGTGTGTAGCAGTAGGGTTTGAATTTGGTTGGCTAATTATTTGTTGTTTTGTAACCTTTTTTTTCTCCTTAAAGTTGTGGGTCCACGAAACTCTTCCAATTAATTTTCTCTCTCCTCATCCACGATGGTGCAAAGATTGTTCGAAATGGAATTTTAAGTCACTTCATCATATTTTTAGTTGCATTTGTTATAGCTTTTGGTTCATTAGATTTTCGTTGCCACTGCCACATATTTTTGGTGATATAAAAACGGAACTCTCATGCCACACTAAAAATAGAAACGACCAATATTTATTTTAAGTTATAGATTTGTTAGTTAATATTTGGAATCACGAAAATGAAAAGAGGTAATGTTAGGGTTTTGGATAAAAGGGAGGGTGTGGGCTAAGGAGGGGAAACCTATAGGTTATTTCGTTTTCGAAAGAGTTTAAAAAAAATAAAATGAGAGAAAGAGAAAAACAAGAGAGGAACTGTGGAAGAGACTACGAGAGAAAGAGAACGTAGGTTGGAGGTTTTTTTTACCTTCTAGGCAAATGAGTTTGGGTTATTACGGAAGTAGGCAGATTTTAAAAAAATTTCAGAACTAGGCAAAACGTTTTGGGGGTGCACGTTTTCGTTATGAAGAAATCGTGTAGCCCCCATACGTTGTTAGGTCAGAGTTTGTCAACAAGTGAAATCGTGTGGGGGTTGGACGATCTTCAAAGGAAATTGTGTGGGGGGTGAACGACATTCGAAGGAAATCGTTGGGGAGGTGCACGTTTTTAGATGAAATCGTGGGGGGGGGGAATACGTTTTTCATTCAGTAATTGATTACCGTAGGCTGTAATCGGTTACTGCATGTGTTGCTGTTTTCTGGGTGTAATGTAATCGATTACAGACGAAGTGTAATCGATTACATGGTTAATGCATTTTGTTCGAGTGAATTGTAATCGATTACAATACCATTGTAATCGATTACAGTACAAATTTTAAAA
>Ga0214543_1004809_pt1 | contig 25372 bp, 18 predicted proteins | sample CNSS2metaG_FD_160094 | JGI IMG/M metagenome (GOLD analysis project Ga0214543, IMG submission 160094) | Root nodule microbial communities from cowpea collected in UCLA plant growth center, Los Angeles, California, USA - CNSS2 | ecosystem: Host-associated > Plants > Roots > Nodule | place: USA... | reverse complement strand
CGGGGATATGTACATCCCCATACCCATCCCCATACCCAATTGAAAAAGTCGGGGATTCCCCATACCCATACCCATACCCAGTCAATGCGGGGATTCCCCGTCAAAACGGGGACGGGTTCGGGCAATATCCACGGGGACGGGTTTATTTGCCATCTCTATGAGGAGCTTCTTGGGTCTGGCGGGTTATTACAGGCGGTTTGTGGAGGGGTTCTCCAAGCTGGTGAATCCCTTAACTCAACTCACTAGGAAGGACCAGCCTTTCTCTTGGATAGACGAGTGTGAGGTCTGCTTTGAGGATATGAAGAAGAGATTGACTATTGCAACCATATTGGTTATTCTTGACACCGCCAAGACGTTTGAGGTATACTGTGATGCTTCATACCAGGGTCTGGGTTGTGTGTTGATGCAGGAGAAACGGCCTATTGCTTATGCCTCTCGTCAGTTGAAGGTGCATGAGAAAAACTACTCTACACATGATTTAGAATTGGCAGCGGTGGTTTTTGCTCTCAAAACCTGGACGCACTACTTGTATGGGGCACAGTTTCAAGTATTCAATGATCACAAGAGCTTAAAGTACTTGTTTGATCAGAAAGAATTGAATATGAGGCAGATGCGTTGGATGGAATACCTGAAGGACTACGACTTTGAGCTATTATACCATCCTGGTAAGGATAATGTCGTAGCAGACGCTTTGAGTAGGAAGAAATCTCATGTGTCTGCCATGATGATCAAGGAGTTGGAGTTGATCGAGAAGCTGCGAGATATGAATCTGGGATTAGATATGGAGACAGATCACATACGATGCAACATGTTGAGGATCACTAATGAATTCTTGGATGAGGTTCAGGTGGAACAGGGTAAGGATCAGGAATTGCAGCATATCATTAGTGAGTTGGGCACAGAGAAGAGAAAAGACTTCAGGATGGGTAGAGATGGCATCCTGCGATTCAGAGAGAGGGTGTGTATACCCAGCAGTCGGGTACTAAGGAAAATGCTCTTGGATGAAGGGCACAAGAGTCGTCTTAGCATACACCCAGGTATGACTAAGATGTACAAGAACTTGAAGGCAACTTTCTGGTGGACTGGTATGAAAACTGATGTGGCAGACTATGTGGCGTCTTTTTTAGTGTGTCAAAAAGCGAAAATAGAGCATCAGAGGCCAGGTGGTACGTTAGAGCCTCTTGAGATTCCTCAGTGGAAATGGGACAACATTTCCATGGATTTTGTTACTCATCTACCGAGGTTAGTGAGGGGGCATGATTCTATATGGGTAATAGTGGATCGATTGACGAAGTGCGCTCACTTTAACCTATTAATCAGAATATGTCCCTAGATAAGCTGGTAAAGTTGTACGTTAGGGAGATAGTCAGATTACACGGTGTGCCTGGGAGTATCATATCGGATAGAGATCCGAGGTTTACCTCGAGGTTCTGGCAGTCGTTGCAGAACACTTTGGGTACTCAGTTGAGGATGAGCTCAGCATATCATCCTCAGACGGATGGTCAGTCTGAGAGAACCATACAATCTCTGGAGGACTTATTGAGAACGTGCATTCTGGACCACCTCGGGACTTGGAGTGATGTGCTACCACTAGTGGAGTTTACTTATAATAACAACTACCATTCCAGCATCGGGATGGCACCGTACGAGGCCTTGTATGGCAGGAGGTGTCAAACACCTTTGTGTTGGCAACAGGATGGGGAAGCTGTGGTACTTGGTCCAGAGTTCTTACAACAGACCACTGAGAAGGTAAGGGTAATACAAGAACGGATGCATGCAACTCAGAGTCGGCAGAAATCCTACGCAGATAAGAGGAGGAGGCCGCTCGAGTTTGAGGCTGGGGACCACGTATTTCTCAAGGTTACACCTACAGCAGGTATTGGAAGAGCATTGAAGTCGAGGAAGTTGACTCCTCGATTCATCGGTCCATATCAGATTACGAGGCGAATTGGACCGGTGGCGTATGAGATTGCATTGCCACCTCACTTGGGAAACTTGCACAATGTTTTCCACGTATCACAGTTGAGGAAGTACGTGACGGATCCTACTCATGTGCTGGAGCAGAATGATGTTCAGGTGCGTGAGAACCTGACTCTTGGAGTTGGACCAATGAGGATTCTAGATTCTCAAGTCAAACAGCTCAGAGGGAAGAAGATTCGGACTGTGAAGGTCCTTTGGGACTAGGCAACCCAAGAGATGACGTGGGAGATGGAGGACCTCATGAGGAAGTCTTATCCTCATCTCTTTACTGGTAAGTCTTATTTTCGTGGACGGAAACTTTAAAAGGTGGGGGTAATGTAAGACCAGGGAAAATTAATTAATTAAATAATTAATTAATTAATAAATGCGGGTAGAAGCCGCCTTTATGGCATTAATTGTTGTTTAATGTGACGTGGAAAAGTACTAGCTTATGTGGTTGAGAGTACTTGGTTTGTGTGAGAGGACTTGGGTTCAAGTCCTATGTATGCCAATTATGTGTGATTGTTTTGTTATTGATTTTTAAGGATATGTATGAGTATGTGATTAGTATTGTAAGATATTGTTGATTTGTGAGTATAACTAAATGTGAATTGGTATAGTGGTTGTGCTTTGGCCTTAGGAGTGGAAGGTCATGGGTTCAAACCTTGGTGGGAAAAGAATAAGCTTTATTTTTGCTAACTAATAGTTGTGGTATGAATGTGAAGGGGTAAAGAAAAGCCAGGGGCAGCCAAAGGGGCTGGGAATTTACCAATTAAGTAACATTGAAGAGGAATTATAAGCCCAAACTCGTTTTATTTTTAATACCCACCTTAAAGGCACCTATAAAAGCCAAAAATTAAGTAAAGGAAAGGGTTTTGGCAGTGCTGGAATTTGCTTTCGAGAGGAGCACGAGTTGAGAGAGTGAACTGAGTTTGAGGGCAAGAGCTGAAGCAAGAGGAGATTGTTGTATCAAGGGATCCTATCTGCAAAATTTTGATCACACACTCCAGGTTAGGGGAGCTGAACCCAAAAGTTCATGTTGTTGTGTGTATTGCATGGTTTTGGTGAAAATGTGTGCTGAAATTCGTGATGCATATTAGGGGAATTGGGGGTGGAGAAATTGGTATTGCTGTGTGTTGAATTTTGGACTAAATGCATGAGAAAAAGGGTATATACATGGTATATGCGGGAATGGAATGGGATTTGGAAATTTGGGGACTTTAAGGGGTCTATACTATGCCAATGTGATTGTTTTGTAATGTGTAAATTGTTTAGTATGCTCAAATGCTGTTTGGTGTGTTTTGTGGTGCGAATTGGACATGTTTGGAGTGAATCGAGTGCGTGATCAGTGAGAGAATCTGCATTTCTCGCTCAGGCGAGTGATAACGTTGTTTTCTACCTTTTATTGATGTTAAGTTTTGTGAATAAAATCAACTCCTACATAACTTTTATCTTGTTTAATCCTCTAGTTTATGTTGTTTTTACATTGTTTCATATTTTAGTTGTTTTATGCTTTTTTACTTCTAATCTCTATTATGAGTGTGTGAAATAAAACAATAGGAAGCAATTCTGGTGGAAGAAAACAAGCTAAAGCTCAAGGAAGCATGATTAGACATGAAAGATTGACTTTTACACAAATAATCATGTCGAGGGGCACCGAGATCAAGTCCAGCACTGCAAACATGGAGAAAGGACTCACCTATATGTATATACTGCCTTGGACAACCCTTGGAAGCCCAAAAAACGATCATTAGGCGCCAGGGTCACTCGATGGGCTCGCTGGTGGCTCGCTGGGCGAAAATGACAGACCAGAACTGCAGTATTCGAGTCGCTGGGCAAAAATGTGGCTCGCCCAGCGAGTTGCATGTCCGAGAACGTCGATTTTAGGCCTCACTGGGCGAGTGTGAAGCCGCTGGGCGAGAATATCGACCCCAATACGCGAATATGGTTATTTAATCATGTTTCTACGAGAGTATTAAGGGATTCTTCATTTTTCACGAATAGAAACATCTTGGGTGCTTGGGAGAGACTCTTGGAGGCTATTAGGGGTGTTGGGAAACTCTCCCTTCTCCTTCTTGGGTTTCCTTCTTCATCCATGGAGGTTTTACCCCTTATGGGTTGGAGAGGATGATGGGCTACGAAATTGAAGGCGGAAATGCGAATGGGAGGCGCAATTGAACCATGAGCAGTATTCAAGAACCTTGGGAGAGGGATTGTTTCTACTTTATGGTTCCAATTTCTTCCTTATTCTTCAATTTTGTAAAACCCTAGGTTCTCCACCATGGAGAGCAATTTCTATTTGTTGAGATTAGATGTAAAACATTGAATTCTTGTGTAAAATTGTGTTGTTAATTTATATGCTTTTCCAATTCATGTTAGTATTTGATTTCCATGCTTAATGCTTGTTGTGGTTTAATCACCCATGGCTTGTTGGTGGTTCTTGAGGTGTTGGGAAACATCTTTAGAATCTAGATTTGAAATTACATACCTAATGGATGTTTGTATCTAGGAATAGAACTTGGTTCATTAGTAATCTTAGATTCTTGAAACTAATGCATGATTTCACTTGTTGAGGATTCAAGGAATTGAAACTTGATGAGTAATCATAGGCTCAAAGGCTCTAAGGCTCTAGGAATAGGATTTGAGTATTCTTGAGAATTGATTTTAACATGAATATGGAATTGAGATAATTTAGAATGCATGAGAATGAAATGGTTGAAGTCTAATCTTGACAAATTGTAAATGCACTATGTTAATTTCTTGTTGCGCACCAACTGTTTCATAAAATACAAAAAGAGTTTTCAGATTGTTTGTGTGAAACTTTGTGTCTAATTGAGTCGTGAATTGCGAGAGTTGTCATGTGTTGCACAAGTCCCTTGGGAGAGAACGATAACATACTTATTACTTGCTATGTGTGACCGGTGCACTTGCCGTGTTATTTTTTCACTAACAACGAGCTTGGCCCGCCTAGGCGAGATTAGCAGAGACGCGTACCCTAGTGCCTTACGAGCTTCTCGCTCAGGCGAAGAGGATTAGTTTTGAGCGACATAGGTTCTCGCTTAGGCGAGTAAGGGTCGCCTAAGCGAGATAGTGAGGGATTTGCGCGTATTGAGCGCAACTTCTCGTCCAGGCGAGGAATTTATGGTTTTTGAGTGAACCAGGGTCTCGCTCAGGTGAGACGACCTCGCCTAAGCGAGATATCGAGGTCATGTGTGATGTTTTTGGGTGATTGTAGCTTAGGCGAAACTGTTTTGGATGTTTGGGCGAGAGATGATCTCGCCTAGGCGAGGGGTTCTCGCCTAAGCGAGATAACGTGTTGTGGTCACTGTTTTAAGTTTGCTCAGGCGAAGTGAGCTAGCCTAAGCGAGACTGAGGGCTTAGCTTGGGCGAGAGGTCCCTAGCTTAAGCGAATTTATACAAGTTACTATGGTTCATGTGGTTGTGAGTGTGTGTTTTGGTTGTTTATCATGATTAGATTGTATATGCATGTGTTGTGGTGTGTGGGCTTGAAGGACTAAGTCCATTAGGGGTCTGGGATGTGATCGGTGGTTGGACACATGATGGGCATGGAACTGGTTGAGTTTCCGTCGGCTACTAATGAGCAAGGAGTCCTTAGTATGGTGATTGCATGTGTCGGGCGCACGATGGGCAAGGAACTGTGATGTTCCCATCGGCTACTATTGGGCGAGGAGTCCATAGTATGGTGATTGCGTGCGTGCCAGGGTCCAAGTATGAGACTTCGATGTTTATACTACAAGCGAGGAGTCTGTAGGGCAGGACTATGAGCGGGATAGGCTCATAGGGTTGGACCACGAATGAGTTAGTTTCGTGGGAGCACAGGGAAGTTCCAAGACCTAGTTCATGCATATGACTCATGAAGGACTATGAGGTCATGGTTGGGTGATTATGAAATATGAAATTAGTTATGTTATTTTGGGTTGGGAAACATATTTATACTCATGTTTCTTTATATATGTTGTGCATAGCTCACCCTTTCTTTGTGTGTGTGGCGATGATCGGGTAACCTGTTATCCGGGAGTAGATGATGTGACAAGTGGGCCAGGAGATGCTTAGACTCGGAGCGAGGGCTAGCATGGGATATTATGTAGATACATATGTATTATGTTTATTATTTTATCCTTGTGAACATTATGTAAACTTGGCAGGAGCCATTGACTTTTATTTCAGTTTTATGAATTATGGATTCCTGGTTTTATAACTCGTATATTTAAAGTTTTAAATTTCCTGTGTTTTTTGAGAAATGAGGTATTATTAAATGCAGTGCAATTATTTTACTTTGATTTATTTTATTAAATTCGTAATATCCTGACGGGATATTACATGGTGACTTTTTATTTTGTTTACGTTTAAAACTTTATTTACATGGTATTTGGATCACAACTTTTAGATTCTAGATTGTATTTTTAATTTGATTTTGGATTTGGATTATTTACATTGTATTTTAATTTAATGTATTTTGATATTGTTATTCAAGGATTTGGACCCAGGAATTATCTAAGGATGACAATTGGTGGATAAACCAATTTTATCCACAAAATTTGAGTGGTGAAAAATTAACCACGAAAAGTAGTTCATATGTATTACCCACAGAAGGTGGTCTATATATACTACCACTAATAAGTGTCTTTATAGCATTAAGAAATACATCAAACTTGACACCCATCAAAGGTTTAAATCATTATTATTAAAGAAAAAGACATCTCTTTAAGCTACATCAATGAACATCCTCCCTAAATAAATTAAAAGTGTGAATACTAATGAAATTATGTTATTTTCCAACACTTCTAATAGTCCCAAGTCTCATCACATAGTATATTATTCTCTCATAACCAACTAGTTTCCTTTCCTGCGCCCTAACGTCTCTTGGGAAGAACAAGCAACAACCCTTACCTGTTTATCAAAACTTGGTAAGAGCATTACTTTTCTTAGGACTTACAAGCAACCACCATTGTCTGCTCACAAAAACCCGGCAAGAGCACTACCCTTACCTGTTCACCAAAACCCAGTAAGAGCGTTGCTTTTCTTAAGACTCACAAGCCATAACCCTTAATCCTAACCTCCAAATCTTCCTCTAGACGCCTTTTGATTCTCCACCCTTTGATGATTACATTGATCGATCTTTGTTGCCACGAGTGTCTACTCGCCCCTCCGACCATAGGCCACCACCTAATAGTCCACATGCGGGAATAAATTTGTCACAACCACAATCTATAACACCAAGTGGAGTTCCCCAATATGAACCGCAGTCTTATTTGTCCCAAGACTACCAAACTCATTGGATAACATCGAGGAGGGCAATCTTCCGGAACTCATCCGTACGAGCCACGATCTCACACACTCCACTTGACTTCCAAAACCACCAGGCTATAACCTCGAGTGGCCATGTGATACCCCAATACAAGTTGCAGTCGTAATTGGGCCCCTAATAAAGCATCGCATCAAAACCTCCATCCAAAGTTGTGTAGAATCCTCCTCGTAGTCCAATTTAGCACCTGGAACCGCCTGGCGCCTCGTTCACATCGCTTGGCAAAAATTGGTTCCCGATCACCTAGCAAGACACTTGGCGCCGTCGAGCGCCAACCCATTAGATTTTGGTCCAGACCTAGTTCTACAACACACAACCTGGCAGGACCACTTACGTCGCCAAGCGTCAACTCTCGAGTTTTGCTCCAGAGTTCACTTTGTGGCCTATCTCTTGACGGTTTACATCATTTCACCAGACGCCACACCAGTAACTGGTAATTCACTGGTTTTTGGCACTCTATAATAGGTTTCAATGAACCTATTTACACAAGACACTCAATTCACGCAAAAAAAGTATCCATGACAAGTAAATACACTTTCATATCTTTAAGTTGAACTCAAGTACACAATATCACATGGTCATACATAAAACACAACCATATCATTGCTTTCATACATCCTGGAGAATCACAATAAATTCACATAAAATCATCAAAACAAAGTGTTATACCCAATACACAATCCTAGACAACCAAACAATATACAAACAAGGAACAACACATAACCATTGCCCCAAAATATCGCACAGGCAATAAAAAAGAAATAATAATAATAATAATAATAATAATAAAATAATAAAAACAATAACAACAACAACAACAACAATAATAATAATAATAATAATAATAATAATAATAATAAAACGAAACAATAAAAATAAAAATAATAATAAAATAAAATGAAACAATAATAATAAAACAATAATAATAAAACAATAATACTAATAAGATAAAATAATAATAATAATAATAATGATAATAAAATCATAAATAAAATAAAACAATGATAATAATAACAATAATAATAAAATAATAATATTAATAAAGATAATTATAAAATAAAATGAAAATAATAATAATAATAATAATAATAAAATAAAAATAGTAGTAATAATAATAATATAAATAATAATAATAATAATATAAATACTAATAATAATAAAACTAAATTTTAAAAATAAAAATAATAATAAAATGAAATGAAACAATAATAATAAAACAGTAATATTAATAAAATAATAATAATAATAATAATAATAATAATAATAATACTATTAATAATAAAATAAAGCAATAATAATAAAAATTACGAGGAATCATGCACAATTATACCATACATCATGCAATACATCAACTAACATAAAAATTACGAGGTTCAACTCCCTTAACCTAGAAATTCTTGCTCCAATTAAAAATTCTAGTGTTCCTTTGGTGTTAGCAATGTGACCCATTTCGTTGGCTCCAATCCACTGCAGTTGGCCTCCTAATTCACTCTCAATCTCAATTTCCAGTGCAGTTTGTTGGTCTTTAGTAAACCTCTTCCTCTCACTAATTCTACCCTTAATCCCACTTTCCCTACTTTTATTTGGCTTAATGGCTAAAATGAATTTTACATTAAAATGGGTTTAATGGTTATTAAATGACCATTATAAGATGGTTTTCCAACCCCTTCTAGCTGCCCCTATTAAACGGCTAGGGATTTTTGGTCCTTCACATTCATGGTAAAAAGTAGGGGAGGGAATGTGGGCCGGCCCGCCCCGCATAAGGCCCGCACAACGCAGGCTGGCCCGCCCCGCCCCGCATACTTTATGCGGGCTGAAAACACTGGCCCGCCCCGCATACTCCTTGGCCCACGGGCCCGCGGGCCGGTCCGCTTTTTTTTTTTAATTTTTTAATTTTTTTTTAAAATTTTTTTAAAAATTTTTATGATAAAACTTTCAATGTTTAAAAATTGGGAAACTTTAAGAAGTTCACAAAATTAAGTAAAGACGTTGGAGAATTAGATGATAAATTGATAATTCAACATTTTCATCATATTCATACTATGACATACACAATGTATTCTTTAAATTTTAGCACATTAAAAATTACATAATACTTGTCTTTTCCAGTTATACAAGAATTTGAAACGTTAATGCAAGATTCCATAAAAGAAGTAATTAATATACATAAGTACAATTTTTTTTTATGCGGGCTTGCAAGCCGAGCTCGCGCGGGCCAGGCCCTAATTGCCATCCCTAGTAAAAAGGAACTTATTTTGCATAAGCCAAGGTTGAAACACACAACCACCCAATTTTCAGGTCAATGTACAATCAATCAACCAAATTCATGTTTCGTGATAATTCCTATACATATAGGAATATTATCACTCATCATGATCAAGCATATTATTAAAAATAATAAACAATTAAATTAACACACCGATGGCATACACTCAAGTCCTCTCAATACATTCAACTACTCTCAATCACTTGAGCTAGTATTATTCCTTATCAAAACTATTCGCATTAAATGCCATAATAATTCCATCACCTACATTTATATTAAATAACTATTTATTTAATTATTTAATTTTCTCAAGTCTTACAACACATATGATAAATCTCCCTCTCGCCAATTAATTGGGATCATAGTCAACCAAACTAGATTTCTCCTTGCAGATAGCAAATTTTCCTGCAGGTAAGATCTTTATAAGCATATTTGATCCATTCTCATTAGTATGAATTTTCTCTAATAATTTACTTAATATGTAATGCATCCCATATTCAATGATATCGGACTTCAATATGCTTTAATCTTGAATGAAAAGTTAAGTTCTTGTTAAGATGAATTGCACTTTGACTATAATACAAAACATATTTTTCTTGTGATAATCCCAATTCTTATAGGAATTTTTGCATCCCAAGTGCTCCTTAACAGCTTTTATAACATCAATATTTTATGTCTCTATAGAAGATAGAGCAAACATTTTTGTAATCTAGATTTCCATGGCACTGCTTCCCCTACAAAAGTCATCATATAACTAGAAGTAGATTTCCTATCCACATCACCAGCCATGTCTGCATTTGTGTAACCATTGAATAAAAGTTATTAAAACTCATATACAGGTCGCATGTCGGGCCACAGACCTGTGTACCAAATGTTATACAATTGCGGGCCATCAAAATTAACTCGTTTTCCTTATGCGAGGCAGACCAACTCGACGTGCATTTTGCGGGCCAAATGCAAGGCGAGCCAAAATGGAGCAGACCAGCCTACATTTCCATCCCTATACACAAACAAAAACACAATTACTACATTAAAAAATTCCTATGATAAAATTACATATATCAACAATACAATGTTTACTTGACTAAATTTAAAAGCATAATTAAAAATATGGTTAAATATGTTTTTAACCCTTAAACTTTGACATAAAATTCGAATTTGTCTTTATCCTAAACTTTGATATAATTTGGTCTTCAAAATTTAAAAATAAAGGGTTAAATGTGTGTCAACACTTGATTTTGTCCGGTCAAATAAAATATGTTTTTTAAAAAAAATTAAAGAAAAATAGTAAATAGCAAATGATAAAAAAAAATAAGTGGAATAAAATGTATAGAGAGGAGGTTTAAAAATTGGAAACAAAGTTGAATAGGCATTAAAAAAAAAACATTTTTGGACCTATTTGGCCCAATTTTTGTTAAAAATGTTAATTTTTTTTCCTCACACCCTCGTTTCTATTCCTACCCCTCTTTTTCAAAGAAAAAAACTAACAACATTTTTCTAAAAAAACCCAATCACGCTCACACACTTGGCTCACCCTTTTTTCTCCCACTATTCACGTTCCCACGTTACACACCTCTCTCACACATCTCACCTCACTCTCTTACACTAACTCACGCACCTAATCCGCACACACTCACCTCTCACCTCACATGCGCACCACTAATGCACACACCACAACACCTCACGCTCACGGATCACACACTTCACTCGCCTAACATTCCCGCACACACCACTAACGCACTGCACACAAAACTCACACACACCTCACTTCACTCTCTTACACAACTCACGCACACACCGCACCACACCTGCACTAAACTCACGCAACACTTGCATTCCACGCACTACACACACCATTTATTCTCACCTGATGCCCTAAAACACGCACCCACTAACTAACCTAACAAACACTAACCTACACTAACAAACTTAACAGAAAACACACTAATTCATTGAACTACGCACTGCATCTCACTCACAGCGCACACTCATCTCACGAAACACACGCACGCTTCATTCACCAGCGGAAATTCAAGGACCCTCTCACGTTCACCGGGGGCTTTATAAAGGGGTTTTCATAGTTTTTTAGTGGGGGGATTTCTGAAAAAAAAAAGAAGAAAAAAATTCTGAGAGAAGCGAGAAAAAAAGAGAAAACAAAGGAGAAGGAGAAGCAGAACTAGAAAGGAGAAAGAGAGTGGGATCTTCCACGCAAGTCCTCTCCCCCAATTTTCTTTTAGCTTCGATCTTCCGCGCGTAACCACTCGGGCATCTCCGGCGAGGCCATTGGCGTTGACGAGGTTTGGAACCCTACCAGCGTTGTTGACAAGAACCATCATTAACCAGCCGCGACCACTGGCATTCACCGCCAAACGCTCGTCGAACCTGGCTGTCGTTCTCAACGTTGGAACTCCCTCATGTAAGTCACTACGAGCACAACCTTAAACTCTTGTTGTTAGCCTTCGAGGTTTTCCCTCTTCCTCAGTTATTTGTGTTGATTTGGATTTAATTCTCGATGTAGATTGTATTTGATTGAGTTAGGAGATGTTGGAACCAAATTGAATTGATGTGTATATAGATTAGTTTGGATTTGATGATTGAAATTCTAGGGTTGAAGAAATCGTACAACCTAACCTCTGTTTGGATTTAATTGGATGTTGTTTATGGTTTTATGGTTTGAATGCGTTGAGTACGTTGGCGTTTTGCATTTGGTTTGAACACGAATTTAGATGAATATGATGACATTGATTAATTTTTTGTATTCTGGCGTTAGATCGGACGTGAAAATTGGGTTTTATTGTGAGGATGTTAATTGAATTGTTGACTATTATCAGAATTGTTAAAACTGAAATGCGATGGTGACTATAGTTTAAGTTTCAAAGTATTTGATTTTAGATTCTTGTTGACACCTTCTATTCGATGATGGTTTATGTTCTTGATGTTATGAATGTAGTTCTAGCATTTGAGATTGTTGGATTATGTTATGATATTATAAAGCTGAAACTGGAACAAGAAAAGGAAAGTTAGTATATGAAATTTTAATTTCTTGGAACTTGAACTTTTGAGTAATTGAATTGTGTGATGTTTATTATGTCTCTTTTAAAAATTTTTGCGGACTGTTTAGTTAAGGCAGGAAGATGAGAAGGATTGTTAGAAACATCAGGTATGCACTTGAATTATAGTTTCTTTTTTTGGTTCTTTTCATGCTTATATTAAATCATGGTTTATAGATGTATTTACCGTAAGACTTGTCTTAGAATAATACATGATCGTATAATTTTGTGGTTAAGATCAGTATTCATGGGTTATTGGAATGGAGAACGTAGATTCTATTATTGTTCTGTCATATACAATTGCATAGTTTAACTTTCCTTATTTTGCATGATGAGTTTTATGGGTTTATTTGTAGATTTGGAATTCATGGTTGTAGATATTTATTGGGTGCATGTTCATATTTTATTTTGTACTTACTGTGATTTGAGAAAAGAAAATTGAATGAAAGAGGAGATATAAATGGATGTGGAGGGTGATTATATTTTTTAATATGGAAATGATATTCGAACATTTTTTTAACTCAGCTTTGACATGACGTGGCACGACATTTTTAATTTTTACATTAACTTTCTTTTAATATAAGGAAACTGCTGAACGTGTGGGAGTTAAATTTTTTCTTTTTTTGCCAAAATCAAAGCATGCAGAGACAGGAAGAGAGAGAAAAGGGACACTGAGTGAAGTGTTGGTGCTAGAGAAGCAGAGAAGGAAACTGTTTACTTTATTTCATAGTAAAAAAATAATGTCTAGTTTTAAACTTTTTTTTTTTGTTGGTAACTCTTTATCATGTTGAGTGTCATATTCACTTGATAAATAATACAGATACGTTGAAATTTAAATGAGAAAAGTTATTAATCAAATTGAAGTTTTGTTTTAATTTGTTTTAAAGAGAATTATATAATCTTGATCTCTCATGTTGAATAAGAATAACTAGGAGTAAGGTCAAACACCTTGTCGGATCCAAATATAAAATTTCAAAAAATGTTTTCTTCATTCATATTAGTATGTTTTGTTTGATTTTTTAGAAGAATAAATATATTAAAATTACATTAGTTTTGTACACTTGATTAAAGATAACTACTGTCTTAGGACATACGTGTGGGATGCTAATATTTTCTCCAAACATAACCGACTCTTGAACCTAATCCGGTTTCGCAGACCATTTTTCAGGTTTTCCATAGTTTTTCAAAATTATGGTAGCAACTCCCTTTATAAAAATTATATTTTAAAAAGATGTTTCTTATATGTTCGTCGTTTCGTTGCGATTTTTTTCTTTTTAAAAATAAAGGGTTAAATGTGTTTTTAGTCCTTGCTTGAACTTTTACATGAAATTATAATTAGTCTATATCTAAAACTTTGATACATTTTGATCCCAAACTTTAAAAATGAATGGATATTGTCTTTTTAACCCAATTACGTTAAACTTTTTTTATGTATCAAACGTGTTTCCCAGCTAACAATGAAGCGGAAACATGTTAAACGGTGTAAACAACTAAAACTGTTTATTTTTAAAGTTTGAGAACCAAAATGTGTCAAAGTTTCGGACAAGGAAGAATTCCAATTTCGTGTCAAAGTTCAAGTACTATAAACACATTTAACCCAAAAATTAATAAATATAATCTTCCTAATCCAATTGTGTTAAATTGTTTTCAGATATCAAAGGACCTTTTGAGTGGTTTATATTGTCTTATATATTCTAGCTCAAAGGTTAAACTGAAACACCATTTAATACTAAAAGAAATTAACATCGTTGGATTAAGATAATTATATCTATTCATTTTGAAAGCTTATATATAAAAATGTATCAAAATTTGAAAATTTAACAAATTCCAAACCTATTTAAGGTATATAACCATTGACTTATAAGTCTAATATCCACAACTAAATTTATATTACTGAATACATTTAAATATTTGTCTTCAGTTAGTTGAGTAGACTTTTTGTGGTTGAAAATAGTTTGTTATGCAAAAAACAGGTTTCTGTATGATCTGCAAAAACAAAAATAAAGAGAATATAGTTTTTTTTTTCACTTGATTAGGAAGTTTAAATATTAAAGTACGGGGTGCTAATAGTAGGGCCCATAAACTTTCTTCAGAGCATGTGTTGTTTGGGCATTCCGTGATTCCTGCGATACAGGGGAGGCAGAGGCCAGCGAGACAACCTCGGCGCGGTTGTGGTCTAACATCAAACACCCAAGAACTGTTCTCTTCAAACAACGTCGATACTGCAAATCCTTCAACTTTGGACGCTCTCTAATCCCCGACATGCAATTAGCACGATGGCGAACCTTGTCGTCTTTGAAGACTCGCGTTATTCCCTCACTCACGCATTTCTCCGAGTTTCATTCCACTCCTTGTACTTGTCAAAATTGGAAGAACAAATTCAGCTCTGTGAGTTTTTTTTTTGCTGATTTCAAAAGACGATTTTTTCTTCGTGTTGGGCTCCGTTTTTCTTTTTCTCGATATTATATTGAGTTTGGGTTGTTTATGTATCATCTCTTTCTGTTTGTGTTGTTTATGTTCTCGTTTCTTCTTGGACGACTTATTTGCACTTTACTACCTATGAGAAAGTTTGGAAATTAATACAAGGCTTTATATTTTCCCCTGCAGCATATAGGAAATGGTCAACATCAACCATCAAAGGTATACATTTGGAGCATATAACTTTAGCCCATATATTTCTGCATTTTGTCGGTAATTGTAGGAAATTTATTAAACCGTGCCTTTTACGGATTGTAAAATTATGAAGTATTATTCAAAGCAGCGTATTTTGGTAGTTTAAATTTCTCCTGTAATAGAATGGCTAGTTTACCTTGTAACTAGTTTTATACAAGTCAAAAGCTTTATCATATGAATATGATGATGATGAAGCCTCCTGCATTCTGAGTTGGAGAAAAAGTTTAACTGCAATGCAAAGATTTTATTTCTACTTGTTTCCAGCTGCCAATGGTGAATTATTTGCACATTCCACTGTGAACAGTACTGGAATCATTTTCTAATCGTCATTTATTTAGGACAATGACAAATAGCTTGTGAGAGTTTTAGATCTTAGGTCTTACAGAATTTCCTAATATGAAAATATCTAAAGTCTGAACTAAACCAATGGAGGGCAACAATTTATGATGAATAAAGCAATTTAGGCACTTCTATTTGAATGCCATTTGTACATATTCACACATGTTAATCCCTAAGTTGACTGGAACCTGTTAAGCTTTTTATGTAAGGTGAAGGTTTTCTACACCTTAAGTTAGGCATGCGGTGAAATATCTATTAACATTTAACCTTTGTAGGTAATCGATTCAAGTCCTAATTATAAAGAAAATCAGAGAAGGCTTGAGAGGAGGAAATATTCATATTACAAGTTGTACCACATTCTTCAGTTTTTACTGTTTTCTTTGATTCCATTAGTGTGCTTAGTTAAGATATGGTATTCTGTTTTATAAACCCCATGACTTTCAAATTCAATTGTTCTAATGTTATTGTTAATGATACTTTTGTGATGATATAAGTTATAATTTATAAACAAACAATAGCCGATAGTGCAAGCTTCATTTATTGCTGGGCAAATATTTAGTCTTGTGTGTATTAGAGTGTGTTTCACTCCTACTCAGAATTTATTGATTTCTCATTTCTGAAGCTGAAGGGATTTTTAACTATGAGATGCAGTGGAATTTTCTAGCGACATGCAATTCATAACAAATGTAGATAGAAATCTATTAAGCGTGTAGTTTAGCACTGACATACTTTTTTCTCCTTGTGTTTCTGTATACTGCTACAATTGTGAAAACCCTGTTTCTTTGACATCAATATAATTATAAGTAGAGTTGCTTTACTCATGATGGAAAAGTGAATTTCAGAGTCAAATCAAATTCATTACCCGTCAAAAGCGTGCTGATGCAAAGAAAGCTCTGAATAGTCTTCTTTACAATAGTGGATCCTCTAAATTTTCATTTGAGGTATGCTTTCCTAGATCTTTGATTATGTTGAGAAACTTTGTTCTTTGGCGTTGTTATTATATTAATAATTCCTTTTTATTTGTTACTGTCCCTGTGTTTCCTTAAAATTTTCTGGGTGAGGATTTGTGTGGTGAAAGTCTGGATTAGAAAGAGGGATGCACTGCAATTGCGTGAACAAGCTGGTTTTTTGGATTAAAACTTTTGCACTCTTTAGATCATACTTTCTATGAATTTATGAGAGTAATTTGATTACTTAAAACTAAAGAATTTCAATTTCCACCTACAAAATAAGAATTTGGAATTCTTCATACATCCCTTTCAAATCTATATTTCTTCTCATTATAGTCTTTCTTCACCTCAGCCTCAGTTGTGTCATCGTCGGGCCAGTTTTGGTTAAAACACCATCAATTAGCTCTAGGCCGGGGTGCCGGTGGCTCACTGTCGTTTTTTCAGTTGATGTTGGTAGGAGTTTGTTTTAAGTTGAAATCTATCATGACTTTTTTGTCACCATTTCTAAGTTTATATATGTCAGTGTTATATATGTCAGTGTTATTTCTCACTGACTTTAGTTAGATAGTTATAGTTTTCTTTGTTAACATTAGCAGTTTTTCTTTTTTGCTGATGTTAAACATATTTATCTACGTCAATCGAAATTATTTTTAATTGATGTTAGTCAAGGTTGTCTTTCAACTAACGTCGATTAGAATCCTATATAGAATCATTTATTGATCAAAGTTAATAAGGGTTTTCTTAAAAAACCATGGGGAATTGTTTTTCAACTAATGTTATTGATGTTGGTAGGAGTTAGTTTCTGGTTGATATTATTGAGATTGTTTATTCGTTGATGAAGGCATGAATATTTCTTGGTTGATGTTTATTAGGGTTTTTTGCACTAATGTTGGTGGGAGTATTTCTCGGTAGATGTTAGTTATATTTTTTCAGCTGAAGTTTATAATGGTTATCTTTTTATCAATGTCTACAAGGATTTTTTACTAACACCAATAGTATTATTTGGTGGTAATTAAAATACTTTATATAAAAAAATTAAAATTCAATAAGTTTGAACTGTCTTGTCCAAACAAATTATTTGAGAAACTAAACAATTTAAATGAAAGCAGTTCAGATTTAATGTGTTTGAATTGCTTAGAATTATAAAGTTCCCTATCCAAACATAATATAAAACTAATATACTATCCAGAAAGGTGTCAAATGTCAACATTTTATGATCTGTTTACCCTTGAAATTGAGTTTTGGTTATTTGATGGTGGGTATTTTTATGTTGATGTTCTATGAATTTTTGGAAGATTAACAAGGCCCATTACTCTAGTCGCTGTTAAAACTAGTTGAAACCTACATGTTGAGTATTGTTTTCATCAATTTTAATCCATTTTAGAAATAGAATAAGACCTCTTTCTCTAATATGCCACGAGGAGTTGCTGCCGAATTACTCTCTCCCTCTTTAGCTAACATCATAGTGAGGTTAAGGAATGAAATTACATTAATCAAGAAAGGCCACTCAATCTTTTTCATGCATTTCCAAGTTGCTTTTGCTTGTACTTAATACGTTACACTGTGTTCTATTTGTTATTATTACAATTGCTAACTGTCAACTTATGATGACAATGTTTTATGGCGTACATTCTTCTAGGACAAGTATGAAGGCCTAGGTAGGCCTTCTAATAAAGGTCAACCAAAGTCTGGTCAGCGGTCTGGTGGAAAGCCACAAAAGAAAACTAAACGTGAGTTCTTTTTCAGCTCAAGTTTATAGTGTATTCCGTCATTTCTTTTCAAATTTTCTCATCATTTCTTCCCCAACCCACCCTCAACTGCATGTCTGTTCTTGTTAGAGTTTCTTGTTCTAGTGATAAATTGACAGTCTGGTAGCAAATTATTCTGTGGGAAACACATAGAACATTGAGATTTTGAAATATTATATACACGTGTGGCAAAGGAATAGATTACTAAAACCTTTTATTATAAATTTTAATACTAAAAGCGAGCCCCTATTATTTCGTTGTCAAAGATTGTACTCCTATAATATGTCCTGTTTTCGGTTATATTTGTAATATTTCAGATCTCAGGAAATATATGGATTTCACTTAAGTATCCTTTTAATGAATTTTTTGTAGGAAAGTAAACTTTTCCAGCAATATTTGTTCGTTTAAAGTGCAGTTGTTATAGTTAAAAGTTGGCACTCTTAGTCATTACAATTTATTATTTGATCATTGCAGACTAGTAAACAATCTGATCAGACATTGAAGATGTTTTGCTTTGCCATCTGGGACTTCTTTGTGCACCTGTCTTTAAATTGACATTTGGTTTACTTTCCTTTCCACTGATCTCCACTATATATATTCAGGAAAAATCAGAAGAGAAAGTTTCTCTGAAGACTTTGATGGCCAACCTGAGCAAATATTCCATGCATCATACGGTAACAAGTGTTATACGTGGTCTTTTAACAATTGGAGCGGTTCTTTTGAACATTCTACATCGGAGGGGTTTGAATGGAGGGAACATTCAAATCGGACAAACAAGTGGAAAAATGAAAGTGATGTTGAGCAGGATGATGATGACTTATGTTGTGTGGGATCAAGTTCTGATCGAACTGTTCTAGGTCTGCCTCCAACAGGTCCATTAAAGATTGAAGATGTTAAAAATGCGTAAGTGCTTCAGGGCTTCTGCTCAGTGCAAGATCTTATACCGGCATAAAAGATAATGTACACACAATATAAACTGCTGATATCTGTTTATTTCCCTTGTAGTTTTCGTTTATCAGCTTTAAAATGGCATCCTGATAAGCATCAAGGCACTTCCCAGGTGAGTTTGAAATATTCTTTTGACCAAGTTGTATTATAAATACATATTAGACTCATGGAATTGACTATTGAGGATGCAAAATTCTGCATTAGCTACATACATGATCCATCCCGAACTACCATTTTTATATGGAGTCATCTTGATGATATACTTTGAGCACAAAAGTAGTTGCCGAGTACTGTGAAATTGGTATCATGTATGTATGCCATCTACAAATAAACAGCCATCTGTATTTCTGGTGGCTTTTATGGTGTACCTTCTCATGAAGGGTGCACCAGTAGTTCTAGTAGTATTTGCCATTGATCAAAATGACTCCTGCATCAAAGGTTAATACTCAGTTCAGTACTTATAATTTGTTAAACAGATTTTTTTAACTTGGTATTTATAAATGGTCTCCCAAAAAATGGAAATTGTTTACCAGCCCCTTCAAAATACAAGGAAAAATGGGAATGAACAAATGTGTGTGTTGGGTTGCTGAGAAATAGGTCTTGTGCATCTCTGTTTAGATTGTGGTAGAGGGGTGGTGCAACTACAGCTAACATTTTCCGGGGATGTGCTTTAGGATTCCCTAATCAGAAATTGTGCCCACTTGCAGAAAAAGGTTGGGAGTAGTGATTTTTGGTCAATCAACCAACTTCTCATGCCCTCGTTGGAAAGCTGCATTAGACATGAAAACGTAGTAGTTCATGTTTACTCGTTTTCCATCAATTTTGCGCAGCTATGATGGTCATTGGTTTTCAATGTTTGCAAAGGGACAAATGAAAATTGATTTCCATATATTTAGGATGAATGACAAATAAAATATAGGTTTTACTCTGTATTGTAAAAACTTATTTGTCATGTGTTCTTAAGGTGCTCCATAAAAGCAACCTTTCATTTTGTATCTTTTTGGTTATTATATGTGCTATCTGGTCTCATGCTTGCACTTTATCTTTATGTGATGGCAGGCCATGGCTGAAGAAAAATTCAAACTATGTGTCGATGCATACAAAACATTGTGCAATGCTCTCTCCCCATCATAGATGACCATATGGCTTGTTACACCTTCAAGTCAGTAAAGAAATCCATCACAATTGATCAATGTTGCACGATTAAATTTTATTCTTTTGTTTGCAATTTTGAATGTTACATAAAGGCACATTCTTACAGAAAGAAGTGAACGACTGTTCAGTCAGGGAAATTAATTTTTCGCTCCTACGGGGTGGTTTTTGAAATGCTTCGTTATATATTGCGATGTGATAAATGCAATGGAATCATTCTATTTTTTTTTTCTTTCTTTCATCAGGCTTACAGTTTCATGTGTATTTCTTTTATTTTTTAAATCTTACTTCCTCTGCTGCATTATATTTATTTCAATTTTGGAAGGGGGTGATCTTTTTCACCTGTCTTGTTAGATATTTAATAATTTTTTTATACCCTTATATGTTTTTCTAGTTTTGAATAATTTATATATATTGTTTCAGAAGTAGAGGGGAAATGGTAAAATAAGAAATTGCAGAGCTATTTTATGTATTTCTAATATTTCTAAGTTTGAGTAAAATAACCTTAAAATGATAAATGAAAAGAAACTGGAAGTATTTAATAGGAAACTGTTATGAATGGACCAGTTTAAGACTTTTGCAATAACTTTAGAAGTTTATTTAGAGTAAATTTTAATGGACTGATAATATAAAAAACTACCTAGATTGAATGTGAAGATTATATTCTATTTTCAATGAAATAAATATAGAACAGAATTTATGAATGAAGTCGCAACAGACTGACCAAACGTTATCTAAAGTGTGTCAATATGGAAAATGAAGTGATGGATAGCATTAAAATAAATAAAGTGGTTACTTATAAGAAATAAAAATTGAAATAAGAGAATCAGCAGAAAGTGGAAACAGAAAGATGGCATCGTCCATTGCTGGTTATCTTGCACTAGCTAGCCAAACGACAAGCACAAAAAAAGATATTTTGTATGGTGTTTGAAGGCAGAAAAGGATGCTGTTGAGAAAGTGGATCAGGACAACAAGGGGGTCCCTTTTTGCTATCTCCTACAACTCCATCATTGCGTGTTACACTAAAGCTAATTCTTCGTTTGTTGGGAGAAAAAGCCATTCTCAATTCGTGCCTTAATTTTTTGAGTAAAGTCCATTCCTTTAGTTGTTGTACTGTGAGATGGATGATGGACCAAGAAATATTCAAACTTGAGGTCCCAACAAGCAACCAGTTTGCATTTACGCAGATACTTGGACCTGTCATCCATAGACCCTTTCATGATGTAATCTATCCATAAGTACATCATGTTTGAACTCAATTCAAACACGAGTTTACATTGTGTGGACTTGTGCTCTCTCAGTTCAAAGCGGCAAGAATCTCTCCCACACAAGCTGATTCAATATCTTCGACCCTCTTTTTCACAAACACCATCTTGCTTGACACTTTCAAAGATGCATTCTTTTCATTTTTTCAAACACTAGATACATGAATAAGAATAGAATATACTCATAGGCTACTATAAAGATACAGGTACAGTAATAGAAAATGACTTTTGGTCTAAATAAAAGTAGAACAAGAAGAATTACACATGCATAAGGAACGATGAGAGATTGAAATGAGAATGGATTTGATTTCAGAGCAAACACTTGAGAGGAAATAACCAATTCCATCATTCAAATCATACAAAATCTATACCCAGAACCATAATTTGGCACATCTCTGTCAATCTCACTAAACTAATAAAAGAGCACCCTTGATTAAAAACACAAAAGAACAACAGAGGAAGAGATCATAAAAGCGTAGATCAAGATCAAGAACCCAAAATGAAGTGCCCAATTCCTCTTAAACTTTCCGAAGTAGCTCTCGGGGGGTTCCTGGTAGTGAATCTCGAACTCCTCATCGGCAACACCGTCGTAGTCAGCACCGTTGGCGGCGCCGAGCCTGATCTTGATCTCCCGGAGCTTCTCGGTGGCGAGGCCGAGGGTGAGCTTGTGGCAGCGGCGCTGGTACTTGAAGCCGTTGATGCAGCGGAGGGTCTGCGCGACGGAGACGTAGAAGATGAGGTGGGCGATGGAGAGCAGCGTGATGGGGATCCAGCAGTGGCGGCATTGGAGGCGCGAGGACTGGGACTGGGCGAGGAAGAGGAGAGCGAGGAAGATGAAGAAAATCTGGAAAAGCTTGTGAAGCTCCTTCTTCTGAAGGTCTATGGCCCGTTTCTTCTCCAGGGTCTTCTCGAAGTGAAGCTGGATTATGGTGTTCAGCGCCTGAAACGCTGTTTCTTTTGACACCGGTTGTTGTTGGTGGTTGCTGTGGTGGTGGTTGTGGCTGCTTTCGTAGTCTCCCATGGTTGCTAGCGGAGGAAGAAAAGGTGGGTCTCTCGGTGTTTCTCCCGACAAGAACGTTGGTACATCGTTTGTTGGGAGAGGTTATTATGCTTCCAACCCAAAACCAAAGGGTTAAAAGTTAAAACCTAGTCCTTCTCATTCTCACTCACTGTCACAGTAACTACCACTGTTCTTTGTTGGAACTAACTCTTTTACTTCTGCTCTTTTAAACTTATAACCTTCCTTTATATATTACCAACATAATATACTAAATGCTAACAACATGGTAGCAGTATTTTTTTTTATGTCATTCAATTTTTATAGTATTATTTAGGTGGTATTGTTGGAGATCTCGATACGTTTTTGTACTGGAATTGAAATGTTTGAAGGGTGAGAGGAGTTAGGAATGAACAGTGATGATGACAGTGTTTTTGAAGATGAAAGGTTTTAAGCAGTGAGAGAAGAGGGTAGGTATATGTAGGCATGGCTGCAACTAAGAAAAGATGGTGATGGCTAAATATCCGTGTTGTCCTAGCTACTACACTAACCTCTTTTTTTACCATAACTAATAAAGCTTAGTTTTTTAATTAATGAACTATGTTGCTTCTTAAGGAATTGTTTCCGTGGTCAACGTTTATCTCTTCAAACTTCATATCTGTCACAAATTTGTCACATTTTCAAATTATGAAAGCATCAGATTTATTTCCCAGAGTTTGGTTACGTAAATCAAAATTCTCTCTTTGTCACTTTACATCCTTCAAGTAATTTTTAAGACAAATAAATCAGTTTTATCTTTGAAATTAGAAAATGATGACCTATTTTTAAAAAGTTTCTAAAGGTTTAATGAAAAAAATAAATTGATTTAAAACTAAAAATGCTAACGATTTAATGATTTTTTTTTTATCAATAAATATTGATTGTTAGTATTTTGTAAGTGAAAATAGTTAAATTCATAATATCTCTTACCAAAATATTAGTGAAAAAAGTCAAATCCACTTCCTCCCCCACCTTTTCAAAATGTTTAGTGATAATATCGACCTATGTTCCGACAATAAAAATAAATTTAAGAACTTGTTGATATTTTTTAGTTTTAGGAATTAATGTAACAATATTTTCGTCTTAACTTGTTTTCTGAAATCAAACTGATAATTTTAAAAAATTTAATAAGAGTTCTCAGCGAAGATAAAAAAAAATTAAGGATTTAGTTTTCTATTGGTGTTTTTTTTTTTTTTTAAAAACAGTAAATTTGACTCAATTCTAAAACAGGAGCGAGTTAAAAATAATAATGCAATTTTTTTAGTAAAACAAGTAATGTGATGACTTAATCGCATGAACTAAAAATATTGTAAAGTGAATTTTGAACATAGAAAGATATAAATCATACATTAATTATATAATGAAGAGATTAACATGTAGTTACATTTTATTTAAAAATTAATTCTAACTAAAACAGTTTCATGTTTTCTTTTAATTTTATATTTTTTTAGTATTTAATACAAAAAAATAATCTTTAATAACATAAAATATTTTCTTTATCTAACAAGTATTTAAAAAAAATGTTATTAAAATATTAAAATATTAAATTGTTCATGAATTACTACACAATAATGATTCATATATAAGAAGACAAGGAAACTTTAGAGTTTTGTGTTTCAAACTCAGAAATTTCTCCCAGAGAGGAGAAACTGGTCTCTAAACAGAGTTATTTCTACAATGAATGATGATAAATTATTGTCGTACCATAAATTCATAAGTAATAATAGAGGACTGTTTTATTGACTTAATATACTCTATTTAAAAATATTAATTTATGTCAGAGTTATTTTTATACTTTATTATAATTATGGCAGACAATATCTTCATTTTAAATACTGTAACTTTTTCATGCTTTTTATTTTTCCAAATATATACTTCATCTTCAACAATCCACTCGCATTAATTAAGTCGATAACGATAGAAGACGATGGAGGGCCCACAAGAAGGGGACCCGGACAAAATGCATATAGGCCCACAAACATGAAGTTGAAAAGTGCAACCCAATGGAATTTGGGCTCAACAATTCCAAATTGGGTTGTATGTTTTCTTAATGTTACTTTTAAACCTTTTTAATACACACACTTTAGTACAATTATGCCACTTAAGTATTAAATCTTGTGTTAATCGGGTTTTCCATACATGGTAAACATGTAACTTAGTTCTCTCAAATTTTAATTGCATATGAGATAACACAATAGTATAATTTTAGTCCTTTTATAAACTAAGCATGCATGATGGGAATGGGTCTACCATGCCAACATAAGACAAGTCATTATATTTATGAATTTTTATTTTTATATAAAGTTTTATTCAATTTATCTGGCTTCCCAACTGGTTTTTACCATAGACAATTTCGGGCATAAATTAATGGAGGACCAAATATTTTTTTAATTTTAACAAATTAAAATCCCTTCTTTAAATGATTGTGCCAATAATGATATGTATACACATTGACATGATTTAATTGGCACCATGGTTCTTTTACTTTTTGTTTCATAATATACATATAGACATTAAGGCCAAAAGTTCTCAGAATATATATATATATATATAACGAAAGAGAGCATCATTACAAGAGAAAAATATGAGAAATCTTTGTGTATCTAAAGGTTGTACAATTCAATCACTTCATTCAAGCACACTATGTAAAAGAATGGAGA
>Ga0214543_1004806_pt1 | contig 25398 bp, 8 predicted proteins | sample CNSS2metaG_FD_160094 | JGI IMG/M metagenome (GOLD analysis project Ga0214543, IMG submission 160094) | Root nodule microbial communities from cowpea collected in UCLA plant growth center, Los Angeles, California, USA - CNSS2 | ecosystem: Host-associated > Plants > Roots > Nodule | place: USA... | reverse complement strand
AAACATATATTAATGAATAACTATATATTTAACCTAGTTCAAATTAGTTGATGATTGATTTACATATCTATTAAACTGATATATATATATATATATATATATATATATATATATATATATATATATATATATATATATATATATAATAGAGTCGAGTGAAGAAATGATGTTCAGATAAGTTATCCCAAAGCCAGTCACTGGTGCTCGTTGCAGCAATGCCCACTTTAAATCTCTTCACAAATGTGCCTGTTGACACCGTAGTTGCTTCTGACATTCTCAGAGATGCCACAAAAGCTGTTGCAAAGATCATCGGAAAACCGGAATCCGTTAAGTCCACTTCTATCCTCTATTCTCCCCTTTTACTCACTCTCTTTTCAACAATGTTCACCACTTGTTTGATAAAATTACTGTATAAAAATATCAAAAGTTTACCTAACTCATGCCATGAAGTTTGTTAAGATACTATTTACCTTGAAGACTGTTGTCTGATATGACTCTTTCCTGTTTAGTTTTTTCGGTAATTTGATGTTCCACAGTTGAATAATTGTTTTGCTACTTTATGCTTAGTGTCATTTGACATGGCTTTGTATCTTTTTTTGTATGTGGGATTGTATTTCAGTATGTGATGATTTTGTTGAATGGGGGAGTGCCCATTGAATTTGCTGGAACTGAAGAGCCAGCTGCTTATGGAGAATTGATCTCAATTGGGGGCCTTGGTCCTAGTGTAAATGGAAAATTGAGTTCTACCATTGCAGAAATTCTTCAAACTAAGCTTTATATTGACAGTTCACGATTTTATATCAAGTTTTATGATGTTCAGGTAAATTGCTGCTTTGTTCGATGTTGACATATGTGATTCTGAGAATACTGCTAACTGATAATGGTTACCACTGTTTGGTATTGTCTGGTCTTTTGAAATATTTGTATGTGGGGTGAAGTGATAAGTGATTTTGTCATCTATCTACTCTAATTCTTTGCCATATTGAACCTCTTTTGGTTCTTTAAACATAGGGGGTTGTTTTGTATCCATGCAATTCTATTATGATTCTTAGGATTTTGTTTGAGGAAGCAAAACATGGGATTGAATTAATGCTGTTTTTCAGGGAACGCGTTGCTAATAACACAAGTTGTTTAAGTACAAATTGATATCGGATGTTGTTTAGTCATATTTTGTCTGTAGTAAGAGTAAATATGTTTTTTATCAGTCATAGAAAATGTGTGCTACGACAAAAAAAAAATATCTTTGCTAACTTTATCATGTCCTAATATGTTCTTCTATTTCTTTTATTGTCTTGTCTCGTAAAGAAGTTATTTCTATTTTATTTTTTTGTTGTTTTGAATTTGCTGAAGTACTTTTATGAACATTATCAAGGTGGGCGAGTCAAGCAATAGCTTCCCGTGGATACTATGAATGTCTACATAATCTCAACTTTTATGTTCATTACTTTCTCTCCTCATTATATTCCTTTTCTGATGCAGCGCTCATTCTTTGGGTTCAATGGCTCAACCTTTTGATGTAACTTTCTTTCTAGGCATAGATTTGTGGAGTTTCACGGGGAAAAAATCATCTTCATTTGGATTATTGTAATTCTGTATGCATGTTTGTATTCATGAATACAGTAGTTTATTGAATGGGAAAAAGCGTCTTCCTTTCTTCCCTTGTTGATGCTTTAAAGTTTCATGCCTTTAATTTATTTATCTTTATGTTGGGTCTGAATCTTAATGAGCTTCATAAACCATATACGGGTGATTCCGATTTTTAACGAAACGGATTCCATTGCCAATGTTGTGAGTGTAGCTTTGCGGCATTAAACATTCTTTGTTGGAAATGTTGACAACTTTAAGCATGTCAAGAAGAAAATTGCAGTGAATACACTTTTGGCCTTTTCTATTATACAAGTAAAATAGTATGTTGTTGTCTCACTAATAGAGTGGACTGGGATAATTTCACTGGATAGGCATAGAATTTCGCTAAATAAAAATTAAAAATACATTACCAGTATCTCTAAAATAAATTGCTAGTTAAACATAAATCATCATCATGCACTTTTTCTTCTATTTTATAGTTCTTTAATATTACGTGCAAACTTTTTCTTATCCCAATTAAGATTTATTATCTTTCTCAAGCAAAGATAGATTACAAATGTTGTTTTCCCTCCTTATTTCCCAAAAAAGGAAAAAATCGTCTTGCAAAGTAATTAAACATTTCACAGTCAATTCTAGAATGTTCAATGATAATTTGGTGGCATTTTAGAAACATTATAACTACGAATATTATTGTATGAATAAAAATCAAGTAAATCTTGACGATAAAATTTATCGACATTAATAAAATATACATATTTTTCAAAGATTATAACAAAATTTTCAAGTCTTGCATAACCAAAACCACGTTCTTGTAAAAGACTATTACAAACCTAAAATAAAACTCTTAAGATAATTGAAGATGTAATCACTTCTCTAGAAACCTAAAACAAAATTAGGGCAGTGCTTAATGAATTAGCGAACACAAATATGTATGATCAAATAAAGTCATCTGAAGTCATTATAACAAAGGCAGCTTTTGGTTTTAAGGTAGCATGTTGTCTAGTAGGACATTTGTATCAAGAAAGAAACAAAATCATCTAAAAAAATCTTAATTGAAAATCCTTTTTAGTGAGTACAAGTTTCAGAATATATTCCATGAAAGTTAATTAGAAAAAATCATATTCTATAGAGAAGTTGAAAAAAACTAGATCATATAGTATTTATGTTACTCTTATCAGGACATTTGATCTTACAGTCAACTTGTGACTAATTAAACGTATACGGTTTGTTTTATGCTAACCAAGGATAAAGAACAAATGACAGATAACACTTTTAAAAATGGTCTCTACAGGAAGTTAAAGAAAGAAATGTGATTTTTCCTTTGACATAAGAAAGTGTGCCGTATAAAATCTACTGTTTATAAGGGATAGAAATACACAATTTGCATCGAAAAACGGAGCAAATGTACACATGGACTGCTTAGTGTTGTGAGTACCATCGTCCCAAATCACCATCCATATTTTGCTTGCGTTTCAGCTTTGGTAAGCATGCCTTTTGCACGCCGCTCAGCTAGCTTCATTTCATTTTGTTTCATTTCGAAGTACAATGAACCAATTTGATGCTTCCTCTTGTGCAACTTTGAAGGCTTCCCTTTTGTCGAAGCAGGCTACAAGAATAAATTTGGTAAGCACAAAGTAACTGATGGAAACATGGGTAAATTATACGAGTTGCATAATGTAGACCAACAGCCCAGTGACCAAGATTTCCTAATTCTTGAACTATTTGAATCTGTACTGACACATGGGTAAAATCCTAAATTCTATCTACGCAAAAATAAACATTATTCTTTTTATTTGTTACCATTACTGGCAGCTCAGTATTTCTATGTCCTAGCAGTAGTAAAAATGGTGCAAATGGAATGAAAAAAAAAAAAAAAAACCTCTTGGTTTGCTTTCACAAATCTTGCATAAAGAAAAATATACGATAACAAGTAGAGCACTTCATAACATTTAAAATATAATAATAATAATAATAATAATAATAATAATAAAAATAACACAGAAAATGTCTAGTTTTTTTTCATTTTTTATCAATAATAAGAGAGGTAGAAAAACCCACGTTGCTAAGCAGTACATCAAGATGCAAAGAGTTATAACTATAATGTGATGAATGGTTATACTAACACAGGATCTAAATGAAGTATGGCTCAACTTAAAATGTAATCAATACTTTTAATTTTACAGGATAATTTCTAGTTTAGTTAGTTACAGCAGAAGATGAAGCTCCAATAATTCAGAATAGAAACAATGCAATCTGTCATAATTCCTTTAACTAAATATAAGACAAAGACACAAAAGCACAGCCCTATGTGAAAGATATCGTTATAAAGCAAGCATTCAAAATTAAAAAACTCATTCTGATGTAAAAAAATTATAATGTACAGATGTGTGCACAAACAGTCAAAATTCACATCATTTCACCAAACAACAATCGTACAGTTCTATATTTGCATGACCCTTTTATATGGAATATGGTCAGCTTTCCTCCAGCTTCCCTTTGTTTCCATAAAAGGAAGATAAGATATATTTCATACACATATAAGTAATATGGCTCAGTGACCTGCGAGAAAAGCAGCTAATATATAACATAATATGATCTAGGTCAAGCTTATGTAGAGTTTGTACACACCAACATACCCTTATTAGTAGTTTTAGTTCTAATTGAACTACAAACTAAATTCATCTTATACATTTAAATTACAATGCCAACCCAGTCTACATGTATGACCCTGCAATTTCCTAGTAAGATGTGCACCATCGTCAATAGGGATAGAAAATTATGGTGGACGGTCAAAAGTCCACCAAATACAAGTGCTGTCATGGCTGTGGGGCCACTATAGTTGGCCTCGCTTTACAAATTGCTGATGGCTGAGGGGTCAAAAAACACCACATTATTGCCTTATGTTGGTGCTATAACAGTTATTTGACATTAGATGGCAATAATATTAAAGTCCCGTTTTAACTTCACAAATAGAGTGGCATCTAACAATACATCACTATTAAGTACCGGGAATTTTAATGATTTGACATTATGCAACAATGATCAGAATTACCATCTAACTAATCTCTTTACTTTATAGAATACAAGCCACGGAACATATTGCCCATTTATAGTTCAAGATTCAGTTTCTTGATATATGCATACTAACTAAAACAAATGAGGATAATGTCTCGTTGACTCACTTCAACAAGGACAAACATTATACAATCTCACTCGATCAAGGGCTTGACAACATTCTAATTATGTAGACGGAATAAATCTTATTTAAGTTACCCTACTTCCTCCAAGTTATTGTTAATAGGATGAATGGTTAACTTTAAAACCACCTAACACAAAAGATGCTTGACAATATAAAAACATATAGATCCTCAGGTAAGCAACTGCAATGAGAAGTGATTTCAAAAATAAGAACCGCACACCATTATCACTTGGGAACTGCATATGAACAGCATTCACACATGCAGTATTCTCAAGGTGAGTGAATATTCTTGTAATGTGAATTAATATTAAAGACTCAGCCATATTCATGACTGATGAGATATCATCATTAATGTATGCACTTGCTTTGCATTTATTGTTGTCCAGATTGACAATAAAACTTGAGCAGGGACATTTAAAAGTAGTGTTCACAATTTAACCAATATAACAAAGTTATTTATGCACGTCATATCTGTTCCCATAAAGTTCTTGGGAGAATAATGACCACGAGGGTTCAATTAAAAAAACTGCCATGGCTATCTATAAAAATCTTCCAATAACCTATATTCACTGAGGACCTGCACTAGAAGGAATTAACTGGTCATCAATCTTTCTCAATAATTAATCTCCCAAGGTTAATGAGTTAATCTATGAAAACCCCCTTCTACCCAATATTTGTTTGGGAACTAGAGCGAGGAATTAACAGGTCGTTAATCATAGGATGTGTTAGAAGATACAGAGAGGGCCTCTTGCATGCAATTACTAGAGAACTGTCATTCCATGTCCCCTAAGCTATCGGAATAGGTAAACAGCCATATTCTAAGAACTGTACCCAATAACCTTATCACTAATTTTCAACATAACAAAATCCAAGAGTACACTCATCTGTCAATTTAACTGGGGACTTTGAAAAAAACTTCCTCGACAGAGATTGACAATCGAATATATCCAATTTCCCAATGCTTTAGAATAATATCTCTCTTGAGATATTATAAACAACTTCTTAGATGTCAGAGTATTTTGTTTCTTCCAGCCAAATGCAATATAACTATTGTTTCACATACCAAAATTTCTGAGGTCTATTATTCTTTGCTGTTTATTTTGAACCCTATTAGTCATGAATTTTCTCTGCTGCTCACGAAATGTGGGACACTGGATTTTAAAGCCTTCTACTACCCCGATAACAGCCTCAAGAACCCATATAAGCATCGGTACTTTACACTACACGTGATCTAGCAGGCTATTGAATCTCCTACTATCTAGATATATTTTCACGTCAAGCAGGCTAAATTACCTCACAAACCACTCGAAACATTTTCTTGCAACAACTTTCAACCCCCCAGCCAGCAGTCACAGATGCACTATATACTAAAAAGGCACTAAATAACTAGCCAAAAAAAAATGAATACCTAGTCTTACAGCCAACTAAAACAACTGCTCAACATGTAAAAACACAAGTTCAGAAATGAGAATACCTGATAAGTTGGTCCGAAAGCAATCCCAGTTAGCTTCACCTGATCCTCTCTCGGCCGATTCTTAATCAACTCATCTTGCTTCACCTCTATAATTTCCGTGGGAACCTCGTGCCTCCCTCTCCTCCCAGGAATCTTCACCACACTGTCACCAACCCCAGAAGCTTCCGTCACCGGTGCTGCTGAAGCTTCGCCCCAATTATTCCCATACTGCCCATAATCCCCATAGGCCTCACCATAATTCCCATACTGTTCAGTTCCATAAGCAGCAGCCCCAGCCTCAGGCTCGGGACCCGAACCATAATTGCTGTAATAACCAGCATACTGGTCAGTGGCATATTGGTAATTCTCATAATTTTCGTAATCCCCTACACTTTGATCCACGCTAACACTACTCGAACCGCCAGAATTCGACGCCGTTTCCAGTGCCGGTGATTCAGTTTCGATGATGGATCTCCGACCTGAACCGGAACTCGCTTGAACACCGAGAGTGGCAGAGTTCCTTGGCGCCGGAATACTGGCGAGGAAGGATTTCGCCGAGGAGGTTTGCGTGGAGGACGCTGACTTTTTCTTTCTTCTCTCCCGTTCTTCATCTTCGTCGTCGTCGTCGTCGTCGAGGAGTTGGGTAGGGTTTGGGAGAGGGATAATCGGGGGCCTGAATTGCACGACGCGTTTGGGTTGTGGTTCTGGGATTTGGGGTTTAGGTTTAGGGTTGGCGGTTTCGCTGGAAGTGGCGAGGGAAGGTTTTTTGGGCGGAGGAAGAGATTGAAAGGGAGACGAAGACGACGATTTGGGTTGAGGAAGAGATTGAAAAAGAGAAGACGACGATTTTGGTTGCGGAAGAGACTGAAAGAGCGACGATTTAGGTTGAGGAAGAGAGGAAAACGACGTCGTCGTTTTGGGTGGGGTTGGTTGTTGCTGTTCTTCTTCTTCATCTGAAGAAGCGTAGTTTGCTAGTAGGGAATCCATTACAACAACGACAAGGAAAACAAGATTATTACAATTGCTAATTGAGAGCACAACAACACCACCTTATTACCTATTTTCCTCAAACCCTAACCAAACCAAACCTCTATATTCAGTGCAATATTACATAAATCTCTTCAGCTTTGCTTCAATTTTTTAAATTTAATTTTCAGAATATAAATTTTAAATATTCACCCAAAACAACTATTAGTTGAGAGAGAACGTTTATTAGTTGTTATGTCATTGTGCTTGTGACAATGTTTATTTAGAGTGGTTTCTCAATCAATTTTTCAACTTCAAAAAATCATTTATTTGAGAAATTTTATGTGGTAGGACAATTATTATTTTTAATTTAAATCAAGAAAAATATTTCATATAAAAATTGTTCTTTCAGAGTAAAAATATAAAGTCCAAAAAAATTAATTAAATTAAGAAAACTTCATATAACATTTTTAAGAGTTTTTTTTAATGTTTTAATTATTAAAATATAACTGAGAATGCATTTTTTTTTTAAATGAGGTGACAATAGAGAGATATAAAAAATACTGTGGAGAATGGTAGAAATTAATTTAACAAACTTTTATACTGTGTTCATTAAATGACTTGTGTCTTATATTCATTACTTTTTGTTCAAAACATTCGTCAAAATATAGAAACAGTTAATATGTAAAATTCAATTAAAAAATTAATTCTTATCTTCTTCTCTTCAAGTTAAGAAAAAAACAAAGTAATATATTACGTTTATACGAATATTGGAGATTTATGCTCGTCAATAGTGTTTGTCATTCTTTCAGCAATAAGTAATCTGTACTAATACCATGGTTAAATATACTAAATTCATGTTTAAAGTAATTATTTTTTAAAGTTCTTTTGATAAATTAATGAAAAATAATTTGTTTAAAAGTAGAGTGAATCGAATATCAGTAATTTGTTTAGTACAAGAAGAACAGCAGAAGAGAAATAGTGTTTGGGCCATAGAATGAAACATGGATAAAAAAACAATAACATGTTTTGTTGCTTCTTTATGCACCTCTCTGTTTTTCTTCTTGCATTCCCTATTGCTTTCAAAATATTCAATCCAAAAAATATAAACGTATATATATTTCAGAATCAATGTTTCGAAAAATACTTTTGAATTCAGAAAAATCTTTGGAAACGCTGATTCCGAAAATTCCAAAAAATATTTTCCGAAAACAAATTTCCAGAATGCTCGTTTTGAAATTTATTTTAATGATCCGAAGAAAATTCCTAAAGTTTTTTTTTATTTTAATAACCCAAGCAACTTCTTCGTCATTATTCTTCGTATTTCTCTTCTTTTTCGATCCTTCACTTCCGATCACTTTTAATGAGGGGTAAAAAGGTCATATTAAGTTTTGTGGAGTTGCAGGAGGAAAACCATGAGGCGCAGGAAGTAGCAGCCTAAGAAAAAATGGGAAAAGCCTATACCATTGAATTGATTGTGAGTAAAAATATATAAATAAATGTGGGTCTTGGGTTCTCAGAACTCTTAAAATTGTGTTTCTTTATTTTCATTGTCAAACTAAACAATCAAAGTGACAAAATTTAGTTTAACAGTTTATCAAATGGGTACTCAAATTAATTATTTTCCGCTCTTCAAGTTTCTTGCTTTATTTTTATAGAAAAAGAAAACTAAGCAAAGACTCTAGAACATTTACCAATGCTATTAAATAATTGAAAAACTTGGAAAGAAATGTTGTAATGAAAAGCATTAATTACAACACATTATAACTTAAATGTTAAATTAAAACATCTTTGAGAGCAACGATTACAATTTAAATTTAAACGATTTTTGAGAGAGAAAAAAACTCTTTACTGCCATTTAAATAATTGTAATTCAATTTGATTTGTTTTGAGGTAATTATTAAGTTTAAATTAATTTAATCAGATACTACATGGATTAAATTGTTTTTTCTTTTGTCTTCTTCTTGCCTTTAACATATATTAATTTTTCTCTTAACACACCGATAAACTATAAATTATTGTAGATATATGAATTACGGTCGAGGAGAGGATAAAAGGACTTGACATCAAAAAAGTTTTACAAAATAAGACACTTGTTAGAATTAGACAAAATGTAAATAAAATGTAACATAATCGTTTTATCACATAAAAAAAAATAACGTTTTCGTTAAAAGATATCATTCCTTCTCATTTGAAAAGCAATTTTATTCAAATCAAAATATCAAAAAGTGGGAATTTGAGAGTTCTAAGAGCATTTTATTGTAGTTTTTCATATTCATCAAGATTTAATGGAGATTGAGGTGTTCTAAAGGATTTTTGTGTTGTTCACCTTTGTGTAAACGGTTGTGGTGATTGTGTGAAATATCACTTATTCTTTATAATTCTTAAAGAAGTTCTTCAATTGTGTGGTTAAGTCTAGAGTGTAGGTTATTAAGGTGTATTTGTAATCTAACTATTGATATTTGTAGTGAAAATTCTAGCTAAGGTTGCTAGAAACTAGACGTAGATTTGTTAGAATCGAATCCCAAAAACACTCTGTTAATTGATTAAAAAGATTGTAAAAATTGTTTTCAAAAGTGAAAAAGAGTTCAAAATTTTAAAAACCAATTCATCTCCTCCCTCCTTTCTTGGTTTGTAAATATTGTAATGCGTCTTTTAAAACAAATGTAACCAATAAAATATTCCATCAAAACATAATAATAGGTATACTTTTTGAATCTTAACTTTTCTAGTTGTGACTATTAAGATTCTTTATTTAAATTATGAGCATTATTTATCATATATCATAATGGTTAGGTTCATGCACTTATCTGAATGCTTAATAAATAACCTTATACTTATACAAAGTTCTATTCATGCACCTATGTTATATTATGGAGTATTTGTCTTCTCATTTAATATTAAAGGTATATAATGCTTTTTACAATTTAAATTTATGCAGGCCATGCAAATTGATTTATCCTACCCTATTGTTGACCAACGCGGGCTGCAAGTTATGCGACTTGAATCAATCCGTACACCATCTTGTTGTCATCCCTAATTTTAGAGAAATTAAAGCTTCTAACAAAATAAGGGAACAATTGATTTATTTTTTAAAATTTTAAACTCCTTAGCCCAAATTTCTTCTTCTTCATCATTGCATCTTTCTTTCTATATTTTGTGTTTGTCTTTAGATATTATAGCAAACATTTGTTTAAGTCCACATTTCAATTTTGAAAGTTTGATCGGGATTTAATTGGGATGTGAACTTATGAAATTTTTAAATAATATTACAATATAGAATATTAAGAGTCATATAATATAAGTGTTGAATTTTTTAAAAAATTGTGAAAAATATGAGAAATATAAAATATATGACATATATAAGAAATATGTTAGAAGAGAAGGAAACTTCTTATTATTTCATATTCTATCTGTCTATATATTTATTTATCTATCTATCTATCTATCTATCTATCTATCTATATATATATATATATATATATATATATATATATATATATATATATAATATAATATAAAGTCAAATAGTTTTTCTGAAAATAAAGTTATAAAATTATTGATTCGAGAATGTTTTCTTTTCAGATGCGGATTTAACAGAATGCAGACTTTAAATAAGTGGAGACTTAAACGAATATTTACTGTATTCACAGTTTTACCTAAAAACTTTGATTATGATTGAAAAATGTTATCGTTATGTTGACCTTCATGAGATAAAATATTGTGCAGAATGAATTATGCTTTTGAAACTTAAAACAATTAGGATTTGCGATCAACTTTACGATTAATATTAAAATTCAAATTCAAATTATTTGATTAAGTATCACAATACAAAATATAGTAGTATATAGTAAAATTTAATCTATTTTGTTAGTATATGTGTTTGTTTTAAAAATTTATTAATTTCTTCTATAATAATATTTTTGTGAATATTTTTAGACAATCAAAATCATATATTTTCTATACATTTCATAAATTTCTTAAGAAAAACAACGGTCAAACTTGTCATTAACAAAGTACACTTGCTGAGGACATAGCAATGTAATATTATGTAACTTTTGTTTATTAAATAAATTAAGGAGAGGGAATGCCACCCCAATACATGTTGAATGCGGCGATCCTCCATCCAATAAATGTATTGAGACTAAACCTTATTACTTAATCTACAAAGTGGATTATTAATAAAATAATTATCATTAGTAGCAGTCAGTGTATAAGTTCAGTAAATAATAATTTATTTACCTATTTATAAAAACATTTCAATTAATTCACCTTTTTAAAAATTCAATTGAATTTGTTGAAAACAATAAATCAGTGTTGTTTTTCAAAATTAATCTCATTATATTTAAATTAACTTAGCCAAGTGAGATATTTTTATTCTCAAATAAACGAGATAAATTTATACACTTTATTTTCAATATATATTTTTTGAATAATATTTTAGAAAATATTATTGAAATTGCGTTGGAAGCCACTTTTAGTGGAAAATATGAAAATTGAATTCCATTGAAGCCAATGTACGTAAAGCCTTACAACGTCAGACAGTGGCGGAGCCACGTAGGAGCAGCGGGGCCACGGTCCCCCAACTTTTTTTTAAGTTTTATGTATTTAAAACTTTTAAAATTATTTATTTTTAAATATTTTAAATTATGTGTATCATTTTTAATTAGACAGTAATATACCGAAAATTAACAAAAAATAAATTAGGTATTTTTTTTATTTTTTTATAAAGTACATCATTTAATTTGAATAAAAAATATAATATAAAATTAAATATAATAAAAAATTGTTAATATAATTTTTTTTATATTGTTTTTTGTGTTTTTTAATATATTGTTTTTTGTGTTTTTTTGTGTTTTTTTGTTATTGAAAAAAAAAGTTAAATAGAAACTCATCATTTTTGTCCTCATATTTTTCATATATTCTCTTATTTTCAAAGGAAAAAAAATTTCTCTTGTCTCACTTGGTAGTGCAATACTTATTTAATATTTAGCCCTATTTTTTTTATCTCATTACCCTTTTGTATATTCATTTTTTATGAAAAGAGAAGAGCAAATAATGTATTATGTTATTTTTTAAAGAGGATGTTTCAAGTGTAACTTGATTATCATAGCTATTTTTAGTAATTATGTCTCTCAATTTTTTATTAAATTATAATAAATTATTTTTTTAGTCTTAAACTTGTTTTATAAACATGTATATTGATAAAAAAAAAAATAAAGAATAAATTTATTTTTTAAAATTGATAAAAAAGAAGTGAAGATGAGAACAAAAGCTTGTGATGACTTTTGAATTGATATGTGCATATTAGTAAAATGAAAAATCAATATTTTGTAGATAATATGGTTATTTACATTGGAAAAAAATAGCTAAAAAATGTAGTTATGATTCAATTATTTGATAAGTTCAAGAATATGAAAAAACGAATGATAATATTATTTAAATATATATATTTTCTATTATAATTATAGCTATATTAAATTATGTATTACTTTTTTCTGAATTAGTGACAAAAATCTTAAATATATAAAATTGAGTATATTATTTTGGCTCCCCCGGAAATTTTGGCCAAGATCCGCCACTGACGTCAGAAGCTATCAGCAAACAGAAAAAAAAAACTCATAACTAAAAAAAAAGACACCCCACACAACATTTTAAGCTTTGATCGATTACGTTCCGTTAAAATATTTTTTTAGTTTCAATTTTTGTCAACATTTATCAAACAGATTCCAATTTTGTTTTTGTACTTAAATAGGTTCTATTTTTATCAAAATGATTCAATTAGGTCCTAATTGAGTAATACTATTTAAATTGGTAACGTTGCACAATACAATTGGCATTTCTGTGTTAGGTGTTGCATTACTAAACCTACATGACACTATTTTAAGTTTAATCATATTTTTTTTAAAATAAATTATGATTAAACATTTAATTAAACTTAAAATAGTGTTAGTAGATTTCTTAATGCAACACGTAGTACAAAAATTTCAATTGTATAGTAAAACGTTATCAATTTGAATGGCATTATCCAATTAAGATATAATTGAATTTAATTGACAAAAATTAAAATTTATTTAAACACAAAAATAAAATTGGGACCTATTTAATAAAAGTCGACAAAAATAGAAAAAAAAAACGGTATTTTAACCATTCCGTTTCTTCATGAGAATCAGATACTCATTGGGCTTTGAGGACCATTCAGAGCTGAAATTGCTGTCTCAATTTTTATCTGCAAAACATCTTTCTCTTCTTCATCAGCCTGCAAAACATATGAAAATATTATTTTAATTGATATACTTCATAAGCTTTAATCAATATGGTGAAGATAAAGGTCTACGAACATTGTCATTTTTCAATTAATTGTAGGCTTTTTCATTGGATTCGACCAATTCCCTTCCTAATCACTCTGATTAGGACTTCAATTATTGAATTAAGTACACATTATTGATTTCCAAAGCCTGCGTTCAAAACCAATTTTCTTTTGCTTTGGTGGAAAGTTAAGTTGACGTGACCGCTGGTCGCAATGATCACCAACTTCTTTCTGTCGCTATAGCAATTTATTTAATTAAAAAACTAATTTCACGTATCATTCATTGATTACTCCTTCTTACTTTTACGATAAAGTTTAAAATAAAACTATTCGTAAATTTAATATATATTTTTCTTGGATTTAAATCTTCATTTCATTATCTTACATTAACCACATTAGAATAAAAAAATCAGAGTAAGGTTTTTGCTTGTGAACTCATCTTCTCGTTTTTTATGCTCTTTAACTTTTAAAGTATTTTCAAATCCAATTAAAATAAAACTTAAAATATTTAGGGCATCGCATTCGATCTTCAGTCAAATTAAAACGATAAAGTTAAGTTCAGAGGATCCATTTTCCGGCGGGGAAATTTCATAAACGAAATGATGATCACTGCGAATCCCTGTAACTCTATATGTCATCGCAATCATTTTTTGTTGAAAAAATGGGAAGAAGAAAAGAAAGATCATCAAATGTTTTAGCATCTGAAATTTGACGATAACTGATGGATGGAGATTGGAGACCCTAATCGCTAATTAGTGTAGGAACATTAATTTTGTGTAAACGTGCGGAAAATTGTACTGCGTGATGACTTGCGAGGAAGACGCTCATTTTCTTTTCTATTCAGAATGCAAAGCACGTTTTCAACTCTTGGTCTTTTTTCTTATTATGGGAACTGCATCTACCAACCAAATATTATTCTAAAGTTGGAATTTGTCTCCTTCAACTCGTACTATTATAAAAACAGGAAACAAAAACAGTTCTGTTTTTGCCATATACCTAGAAATTTCCAAGAAACTGAATCTGGGTGGTGGGGAAGCGAAGAACTTGCTGACTATGTTCTCATTCTCTTACTAGGTTGAAGGAGAAATAGATTATTTGCATTTGGGGAAAGATGCAAAGAATTACTGGTCCAGACCAGATACAATGTAACAAAACAGACAGCAATGTTTCATTATAATCAATCCCACGAATCATTCTGGAATGCGTTGTTCCAAATTTTCAGAGTAATGGGGCCACCTTGATTCTTTTTATATATAGTTCTTGCTTCTCCTATACGTCAGTCTTTATATCTACATTATTATTTTGATAATGATATTTTGATCTATATATTTTTTTTTAATCTATTATTTTAATTACTCTTTAATTGTTTGTTTTGATTTTTTTTAATGATTGATATGTTGATCTAAAAGTAATTAAGGTGGTATGTTAAAAATAAATAAATAAAAAGTGAGTAAAAATAATTATTAAAATTTTGTTGAAAGATATACAATTTTAATTTTATTTTAATTGGGTCAAGTACATTCTAATAAAAAATAACTTCAACTAAATTATATATATATATATATATATATATATATATATATATATATATTTTGCAGGACTCAGATTTCATTACGTAAAAGTGAAAGTTAAAACTAGGTTAAACATCACTTCCTCAACACAGAACCCTAAACCAGGAAAAAACGGAAAGGATGAATTGATTTTGAAAAGCATGCACAGTGCAGTAACTTTTTTTTCTTTTTTTCTTTTGTCTTTTTAATTTCACCAAAAGTAATGGATGATGAGAGAAAAGAAGAAGAAGAAGTGTATATTAAACACTGTTAAGAAAAAACATCTTCTCCAACAAAGGAAAACCCTATAATGTTATTCCCAGATAATCTACCAAATCCCAAGAGCCAAACTTAGTTTTGCTATCACCAACTGCCAATAAGTTTATAGAAGTACAGAAACAAAAACATTATATAATTTGTTTGTGGACACTTTTTACAATATTATGTTATTTTAATGAATTAAAGTTTATTAATTTTAATTTTACATATTTATCTAAGATAGAACATATCTTATTTTGTTTATCTTTTATGGTTTGAAGAAAATTAATACTGGAGAAATAATATAAATTACAGATTTGTATAAAAAGACAAGAAGTGTGAGTGTAAAATAAGTTAGTAGTTTGTGTAACTATTTTTAACGTATTAATAACTTTTCTCAATTTTTTTTTCTTTATTGTATGTATAAATATTTTAAAGGTAAATATTTTACAATTAAAGAATATAATATATAACCATACTTATCTCTATAAAAGAAACCCGACACTTATCTCCATTCGGGGATAAAATCCTGCGCCGCTAATTAATTTATCATTTACTAATTGTCACTTCTGTTTTGACTGCTTGTTGTCACTTCTGTTTTGACTTAATTTTAATAAAACGCTAATCTTGTGCTATATATTTTTTTTAATCAATGTAGTTCTAATGCAGTGAGGTATTTTAAATTATTAAATAATCCGTAAATATGTACAATTCCTTACATTTTATCCTAATAATGTCAGTGTAGACAAGAAAGAATTAGTTAAGGAAGAGACAAATGACAAAGACATATTAGAAGTGTTGTTAAATGAAAATTACTTAACATAAAATTAGTACACTGAATAAATGTAAAGGAAGAAAAGTTCCTCCTCCAACAGTTTTTCTGATAACAACCCTTAGCTTAGTTTTTTTCTGAAGTTGTAAATTGCCCAGGTAGTCTTCAAAGAGTTTTGAAGACTAAATTAATTAGTTCTTCAAAGACTTTATTTTACCATTACTTTAACATTTTTTTTTATTAAAATCACTAAAGACTCAAAGATTAATTTAATCCATCATCAAATTAATTCATCATTTTTTTATGTTATTACTACAGCTCTCTACAGAAATAAAAATGGTGACATTTCAAATTTTTAATTAATTATAACTTAATGATAGATTTAATATTTAAAGGAATTATTTACAAAATAGTCTTTAAAATGTTAAATTGTGATAATTCAAAGTTTCAACAGGTTAATTTGATTTTTTTTTTTTGGAAAGATTAAAGAAAAAATATATGTACCTCTAAAAAATTAAGCTGAACCTTTTAAATAAGGCTCAAACTTAAATATTAAAAACAGTAAATTCTTTACATTACTTTCTGTTCTATAATTCTATTATTCATCAATCTTTCAATGGCCTTTGCTAAGATATCAAATATCCAGCTTATCCTTCACCTTGAGAAGACAATCATATTGGTGGGTATTAATTACTACGTGAATATTAATATAATTTGTCTTATCGTTTTATTATTTTGTTATTTATCTTCTTTTTTTTTACAAGTTTAGAATTACAAAATATTTTATTTTCTTTCATCCCACACACCTCAAATTGGGACAAAATCACGTTAAACATATTTTGCCAAACATCAAAAACCTCCCATTAAAGTTGGCACAACAACTATGAAAATGTGAGAGAAGAAGAAATTTACTTATGAAAAATAATTTTTTAACAACTAAATTTGACAACTTTCTTTTATAATTAGAAGATATTTTCTAAGTACCTTTTCATTTTTTTCATTCCTTATATTCCAAAAGAAAAATGATATTTTAATAATTAAATTTTGATAACTTTATCTTATAATCTAAAGTGGTACTCAAGGTGGTTTTCTATTTTTTCATTTCTTTATATTTCAAAAGGAAAATGAATTTTTAATAGTTAAATTTTGATAATTTTCTCTTACAATTTAAGATCACATTTTTTAAATAACTTTTCATTTTTCTATATTTCAAAATCACTTAAAAAATACTACATCAAATTGTAAGAAAAAAGTTATCATAATTTAGTTGTCGAGATATATGTACCATTCTAAACAAATTATTAAAATATCATGTACTTTACTTATTCATGCTCCTTCATAGCTTTTGCATCACTGTAAGCACAGATTCTTACATTACAGTTATCATCATTCACCTAAAACACCCTGTAGGTTTTCCAATTTACTAAAGTGGTTCATTTCCCAATAAGCAGTACATTATGCATGCTATAATTGAGACGTTAAACAGGTTAATATCCGAGAAGAATTCAGTGGTAGAGCTAAGAGTAGCATATTGGGTTAAAACAAGAGAGGCGAATAATATATATAAGCAGAAAGATTAGCAGACTAAAATCTTAAGGTTTTAGGGTTAAGCTTTAGGTTGGAATTGGTTTAAAATCTTTAAACTTATCGTTTAGGACTGAAACTCAAATTTTCTGGATAAATCTATCTGAGGAACCCAAAGTAATGAGAGATTTTGGCAAAGGGGAAAAATGGGAGACTAACCTCAATGAAGACAGTCTTCAAAAGTGTTCCTGAAAAAGAAGTGATATTGGCTGTAATCACCTTGAGATTTAAAGATTCGAAGACCTCACACAGTTTTACCATTGTGTCTATCCTTTTACTGCATGTCAAGCTCACCACAAACGTCTTATCTCCCATGTATGCAACCCTCAGCTGCCATTCACCATCAAGAACTTAAAATGATGCCTCAATGAGTGAGTATGAGATGCAGAAAAAGAGTGATGGAGTTGGTTATACCTCAATTAGTTGAATTGGGGAATTTCTTGAAGTGGCAGAATCAAATAGCTGTTCCGTTCTCTTCTTCTTAGACCTGAGGAGAATAGGCAAGTCGTGCTCAAATTCATAGGTTGGGTTCTTGAGCTTCCCAGATTCCAGATCCAAAATCTCTGCTTCGATTCTCTTCTCTTGCTCATGCAAGTGCTGGATGTATTCAATAGCATCCTTAATGATAGAAGCCTTGTCCATCTGCAAAAAATCGCCATCAACAACTAAATGAATACGTAATGAATACTAGCTACTAGGTAGATATGGTAATTACTTTTTCTGAAAGCGAAATGAACAACAAAAATATCTGGTTTTATGGGTGGGTTTTGTCCACACTGTTACCATATATACCTTACTGATGTTGGGGACCACTGCTCTGAGCGCAAAGAGCCTTTCGTTCAGCTTCTTCCTCCTATTCCTCTCCGAAACAATGTTCTTTGATGCCACCGATGAAGCACCACCGTCCGGAGAGCTCGAATCATAGTACCCGGACATCGCCGCCTCATCCATCGCCCAGCTGCATGTGCCAATCACCAAATTCTCTTAATTAGTTATTCAATCTCGTTTTGTTTATATATATACCACTTAATTCACTAAGAAAAGACGTGCAAAAACATGATGAAGGGTTGATTAATGAAGTGGTTTATGGAGAGTAAGGTAAATGTTGTGAGTTGTGATTACCTATCGAGGTCTTGGTTTTGGAAGAAGGTGTCCCAGAAATGGTTGTAATCCCCACCCATATTGTCCATGGTCGGAAAGTTTGAGGTTGTAAGGGACAGAAGGAGGAAGGTTTTGATCCTTTTCTTTGTTTTTCCTTTTTTATGGTGTGTTTGATGGGAGCAGGGTGGAATAGAACATGCATATATATAGGGAGAGGAGTGGAAGCGATGGAGATGAAAATGTTTTTTGTTTCCTTGTTTGCTGCTTCCCAGAAACAGCGACCGAGACCGTCAAACAATGTGTGGTCTCTGACGCCGCGTTATTCACATTAATAATTAATTCCTTTATTCAACTAGACTTTTAAACCCACAAAATATTTATTATATTAGGATGACTCTTCACATATCTTACGTCATCGCACTCTATCATATCCTCGTGCGTTTACATTTAGGACAATTATATTTTTATGGTTAAATTTTGAATTTCTTTTTTACAAATTTGAGGACATGACTTTTTTTTAAGTAGTTTTAAATATAAAAAAAAAATTATTTAAAAAATATCATCTTAGATTATAAGAAAAAATTATCCAAATATGTTTGTTTATTGATATTTTAATTGCCATCGAACATAGTCAAATTTTTTTATTTATATTTTAAGAAGAATGCTATAAGTGTCCAGAATTAGCTAAGGTGTAATTAATATTATTTGATTTTATACTAGAATAATTAATTTTATTAAAAAAATAATATAATTTTTTATAAAGATAAAAATAGTTTTTAAAATTTTTAAGTAATATCTCTTAGACATAAAATAGGTATTTTGAAAATTTTAAAGTTTTTATTAAAAATGTTGGTGGAGATGCAAATTTAAATTCACCTTTTCACTTAAAAATTTAGGTAATTAAATTTTTTATATTATTAATTTTATGTTTTTATAATTAATAATTTCAAATTAAAATATTGTTTATTTCTTCAATATAGGAAATTTTGTTAATTTTGTAGGTATGTTGCAAAACATTATCTAGAGGAAATTTAATGAAGTTTCAGATTTATATTTTAATTGTTTTTTTTATTTGTAAATATTTTAAATGTTAACACTATTTTTTGTTGTTTTTTTTTAAATTTAAATTATTTTACGTTTAATTATATTTTAATTTTTAATAATATTAAAATATAGTTATTTTATTATTTAATTATTTTATAACTTTTTTTTATTAGTGTGGAAGATTAAATATTAAATGCACTTGTACAACATTTATAAACATTTTTGTCCTCTAATTAAAGTAGAATTATATTAATGATGATTAGATAAAATGCTAACTAGTGTTCTAAAGACACTCGATAAAGTATAATTAATGGTTTTTGATTTTATCATTTTTATATTAAAAACTAAAATAATTAAATTTATTAATTAAAATAATATAAATTTATATAACAGATTTTATAAAGATAACGGTGTCTTTTAAAATTTCTAAATAATATCTTTGGCACAAAATATACACTTCATAATTTCTAAGGCCTCTATTAAAATGCAAAAAAAAAAAAAAAATCACTCTAACACTTAAATTTAAAAATTTCTCGGTGGAAGCTTGAAATGTTTAAAAAGTTCATTCTTTAACTTTTGCAAAAAAAAAACTTTTCAAAATTTATAATCTTGTTCAAATTCTTCTATGATGAAAATATTACTCTTTTATGTAAACAAATTTCCTTTTTTCTTCATAATATCTTTTGTCACTCCTTCAAATTAATTTTCTTTCTTATGTATAATTATATTTTATTTTTAACAATATTAAAATATAGTTATTTTATTATTTAATTATTTTTTAACTTTTTATAGGTATGCATCAAATAAATTATATCACTTAGGAGTATTTTTATCCTTTAAATAAAATAAAATTACATTTATGATAATTAGATAAAAATTAATTTAACATTACAATTAAGTAGGCACCATTGTAAAATTCAAAGCATATTAATAAATCTTAATCGGTGTCCTTAAAACATTGGATAACAAGACCCTTAGATCAAAATTCACTTAATATTATAATTAAGGTTCAATTATTATTTTAATCCTCATCTTCATAGCAAAATATCAATTTGGTTCCTCAATTTTTTTTATCTCAATTTGGTCCCTATTTTGAAAATTTTGATGCAATCAAGTTTTTTCCGTTAGTGGTTTAGTAACGGTGTTAAATGAAATGTCATATGTCATTGTATTGATTATTTCTTTAAAAAAATCGTTGTATTGATTTTTTATATTTTTTAATTGATTTTTTTTATCAATTGGATTGATATGATTTTATAATTTTAAAAGAAATTGTAAAATTTTATGTTTGTGAATAATATATATGATTTGATTTAGTTTAATTTAAAATAAAAGAAAAAACTAAATTAGACCGATGTGTAAAGTTTAGTTTGCATATTATTGAAAAATTAATAAATATATTAAGATAAACTAATATATTTAATAAATCATATACTTTTATAATCTAACACAAACAAGTACGAAAAAAAATAATAACATTAATTTAAAAAACATAAGTTAAGAAATTAGTACATCTTTAATCCTAAATTCTAAATTTCAAAAAAAGTTCACCGGGTAGACACCGAGAAAAAAGAACTCGTAAATCAAGTGAATAAACAATTTTACAAACCAAAAGGTTTAAGCTGAAATATTCAACTATCATTAATATTTCTATTAATAGAGTAAATACACGTGTTATAGTATCTGCATATGTGTACGTTTTGTAAATATTTATAAATTTTTAAATTTTTAAAAGTAATAATTAAATGAGTAAAATTGAAAAAAGAGAGTATGTAAATATAAATAAAATAAATTTAGTTATAAGTAAACAATATTGTGTTAATATTATAAAAAATTTTAAATAAATCTTATTTTTATAAAATAAAAATTTATAAATAAATTTTTTTACAGATAAAATAAATGTTAGTTACTGAAATAAAAAATATTATAAATAATATTGTATAACGAAATATTTTATTATAAAAAATATTTAAATTTGGAAATGTAGTTAAATGATCAAACTTAAAAATATATTTTTTATTATAAATAATTATTTAAATTTAAAAGTAGTTATTAAAAAGTTAATTAAAAAAAAACATTATTATTATTATTATTACTAGTGTAACATAGGCGCTATCGCGCCTATGTATGCATTTAAATATGTTTGATATTATATTAGTAGGTGATAATATTATAATGTTATTAAGTTAATATATATATTAAAATTATATTTATTAAAAATAAAGTGAAATATCATAATAAATAAAAGAATAATCATTGATAAATAAAGAAGAAGAGAAGAAGTAGAGACATCTAATTTTATAAAAAGTTTGTAAAAATAACATTCAATTTTTAAAAATTTAATAAATTATTATATTTAAAGGGTAAAATTGATATTTTGAAAAATAGACCTAAAAAGAGAAATCTCCTCTATATATTATTATAGATACTGCTAATAATGATAATATATCGAATACATATTACAGTTGGGTTTGATTTAATTGGTTTTTAAGAATTCAAATGCCAAATCGAATTGTACAGCTTAAACATAATCCAAAAATTTTTAGACTCTTTCAATTATCGATTATATATATAAATAGATTGACTTTTTTATTTCTCCTTATTTGATTTTAAACACTTTTAGGTTGTCCTTATGAAAATGGGTGTCGTGTTTGTATGAAGTAATTTGGGAGCGATATCACTGACGAATTTGCGAGATGCAGCACGTTCTTATATCAATTATTGGAAATGAAGAGAACGAAGTTGAAGATAAAGACATGGTGGTTTTTCGTGTTTCAAAAAATGAACAATAAAGAAGAAAAATGGTTATGGAAATGAAAAGATGCAGAAGGAAAGGGGAAGGGGTAGGGAACCGATTTTGTAAATCCAGTGAGAGAAAATTTTAAAATTCTTTAGTTTTACTTTTATTTTTTATTAATAACAATAATAAATAAATAAATAATAATAATAATATATTAATTTTACTATCTGGCTAAATAATATTCTTTTATTTTAATTTATTAAAAAATTATTCTATTATATTAATCAAATTACTCATAAATCGTAACGAATTTCATTCAAAACCACTCATTTATATCCTTAAATCTCTTCAAAAAGACACACAAATTCATTCACTCAAATATATTCATATTTATCCAAAGTCATCCTCACAACACAATCTCTCTCAAATTCATCTCTTTAAGCGTGTGTTCGTTTCAGTGTATTTATTGTTGTTATGCAAATGAGGAGATGGATTAGGAGGGATAAACGTTGTTCGTTTAGCATGATATTCAGGCGAGGTTTGGGAAGGATTTGAAGGATACCATGATATTGTAATTCCGCTTAATAAGCTGAGATTTGAAGGAGAGTTCTATTAAAAGACCCAATTACCCTCATCAGATGAAATTATTCACGTGTTTTGAAATTATTGTTCGTGCCCTGGTACGGATTTGGTGCAGCTTGGATGAGCTTGGAATCGATCCACAAGCAGCAGATCTGATCCCAACTGTGGAACCAATCCAGGAAAGCTTGGAATCGATCCAAGAAGCGGCGGATCCGATCCTTCAATGCGTGGATCCGATCTCCTTTTGAGTTTTTTGCTTGTTAGTTACAGTGCTCCATTAGTTACAGTGTTCTATGAAGAAAGGAAGTTAATGCTAGAAACTATAGAAGCGTGACAGTAATTTATTTTAGCTCACTATTTTAGCTCACAATGGTTTTTCTTTATAAAATGATATTCACAATTGTTTAGATAAAATTTATTTCAATACTATGAGTATAAATAATTTATCTTATTAATTTTTATAAATTATTTATTTAAAGTGTATCATTAAATAAAAAATTTATTAAACTCATACAAACACAAATTTATACTACTTATTACATAAGGGTAAAATGGTAAACTCTCTTTTAAATATATTAAAACATTTTTTTTAATCTATCATATCAATCAAATCACTCACTAACTCTCACAAACTTTACTATTAAATTCACTCATAATCACCTTCAAATCTCTTAAAAAAAACAACACACCATTCACTCTCAAATTCACTCAAACCCATCATTTCTCTCTCCCTCAAATCCATCTTTGAAAGTGAACAAAGCCTAAAAGAACATAACCTTACCTTCCTTAAGTTGACACTCAACTCAACATATCCCCTTGATAAATCGTTTCAAACATATACTTCAACATGTCTATGACATTAAATACTTATTATATTATTTTAAAATTTTATTGGACTAAAGATAATATTAATTTAAAATATATAAATAAATATAAATTTTATCTTACAAGTTGATTTTGTGAAAGTTAAAATAAATTTAAAATTTATATCTTTACATGTATATTAATTATTGATAGTACATCATAACGAAATTTGTTATTTATTAAGTACAAATCTAATCTAAAAAAAAAAAAAATTAAATCGATTCATATAAAGTAAAATTGAGACTTTTAAAAACATTAAAATTATACTAAAAACATTTTCAAATATAATAACAAATATCACAATTCAAAAAATATCTTTATCACGAAGATTGGTGTCATGATCTATTTGAATAACTCGTAGTTTGTTACCCTTTTAATTCCACAAACTTTTATATGGATATTTCTAAAAAAATAAGAAAAATAAATAAATAATTTTCTATATACTGTACATGAGATAATTTCTGGAATCTCTCTTATGTGATTTATCTAGATTTTTTATCTTTAGTTATTTAGAAAATAATTTTAATTGATCAAAAAATATGATTTTAGTTTATTTTTTTTATTGTTTTAGAGTGCCTTATCTCATCTTAATGGACATATAAACTTATATAAACAATACTTTTGTAAAACAGTGACAAATGTTTATCATTCAGTGTGACGAAAGAGCACAAGCAAAATTTATTTTTGTTTGTAATTTTTTATTTTTCCTTTAACCAGTAACAAAAGTTGAATTTGCTTTACTTGTTAAAATTTATAATTGTGTATTTTGTCAAAGAGGAAAGTCAATGATATTGATATTGTAATTTATCTGATTTTAATTATTTTTATTCTCACAAATACAATAGAATAATAGTTTTTTTTTTCAGAAATAGGAAATAAATTTTTTATCGATAATATAATATTTACATTAAAAAAATTACTGAAAATTTTAGTTTTAATTTTATTATTAATAATTTAAAAAATATATATATATATAAAAAAAATTATTTTATAGTTATCATATAATAAATAATGTACTAATTTATTTAATATGTAAAAAGTTTAAATAAATTATTTTTATTCTCTTTCCAAGATATTGATCAAGATGTTTGTTTTACATAAACTAAATATTTTAGTTTATCATATTTAGGGATGTCAAAAAAATTCGTACGTGCGAATATCTGCGGATAAAATTCATAACGGGTAGGTAACAAACATTAAAAATAGATATCTGCTACTCGCGGGTACCAGTATTTTTGATACTCGCATTTTAACAGATACAGGTATCATACTGCTAAATTTTAATTCACAAAAATATCCTTATATATATATATATATATATATATATATATATATATATATATATATATATATATATCTTTATATATATATTTTTTTATTTTTACATA
>Ga0214543_1004804_pt1 | contig 25404 bp, 8 predicted proteins | sample CNSS2metaG_FD_160094 | JGI IMG/M metagenome (GOLD analysis project Ga0214543, IMG submission 160094) | Root nodule microbial communities from cowpea collected in UCLA plant growth center, Los Angeles, California, USA - CNSS2 | ecosystem: Host-associated > Plants > Roots > Nodule | place: USA... | reverse complement strand
CAATGGTTAATGAAGCCTTAATCACACTTTTACTTACACAACTCAAAATAAGTAGTTAGCACAAAAAAATAAATCATCTTTTACATTGTATAAAACCCTTTGTCAATTTACTTATGAAATCATAAAATTACTTCACTCTATATATTTAAACAAGAAAGTTAAATATAATTAATATAAAATAGAGGGTGTTACAGTTGGCGCTCAAGCACGACCACGATCAATGACAGTAACGCTTTGAAATCCACCTCTGAAATGTTCGATCTCACCTTCGACCATGCTCGATCTCACCTTCGACCATGCTCACTACATTCGCTCACTTGCACTGACTTTCCCTTCACCAATTGCAATCCCTGATTACTTAATTTAAGGTTTCAATCAAAATCCTTATTTTAATTCTTAGTCCATGCACACAATTTCCAATCCTGAAAATAATACACAAAGCCACGTCACAAATTCAAAACGAAGTTAACATTAATAATTTTAACACTCTTAACGATTGGGCTGATTTAATACACATTTACAAAAATGAGGACGAAATTGAGATCAATAAAAATACGAGGATCAATTTGAGATTTCTGAACCAAAACGAGGACCAACGGAGTATTTTAACCAATATTTGACTAATTTAAAAGGGAATTGGATGAAGATGACGATGAGTATTAGGACGAGTATGGGGACCAGAATGAAGCAAATACGTACATACCCATCATTTACTAGTAAGTCTTGTACAAGGCACTAACCCCTGCTAACCATTTGAAGTAGTTACGCTTAGGGGAAGAAGGACCTGAACGGTTTTGACAGAAGTCCAAATCTATTATATCATGTTGATTAATGAGCTTTCGGGCATTTGATTGAGGAAAGTTAGGCAGTGCCTCCAAAAAATACATAGTATTGAGGGGGTCTCCAAAAACATATGTGACGTCACATACAGAGTATGAGATTAATACTTGGGTCTTATGGACCTTCTTGGATTCATCCTCCAAGCAGAGAATAGGCATAAAAAGTTGTCCATCAAGCTTGACCATGCTGGTTGAGGAGGGTGGCAAAAAATAGGCGCTTTGAAAGGAAGAAGCCATTATAGCAACGTAGAGGTAGAAGGAAAAGATTTGGGTGTGTTGGAGAGGACAAATACAAGAGGGATTAGAGAGCAAGAAAGTAGGAGTGCAAAGAGAGGTACGTAAAAAGGTAAGAAGAAATATTAGAAAGAATATAAAAGAAGATTTGAAAAAACGTTACAAACTGAAATGCAAATAGGTTGGGCCCATTAAGGGGTATAATATTATACTAATGCTTTAGTAATAGCCTGATGGTTATACTCAAGTGCTCATGGGAAGTGGATTAAAATAAAAAGTCGTCTTGAGGAGACAAGTGACACCTCTCATAATCAATGTGAAGGTGTTCAAGGCAAAGAAGATGGAAGGTCTTAGAGTTGAAGAGGCAAATCGAGTATCAAGAGAATACTTCTTTGAGGGAGGCATTTGTTAAGGGTGTCGAGAAATAATTGAATGAAAGGATGTGACAAACATATTGGCATGCAAAAAGGTGGAGTAGAGATCGAGTAAAGAACATTGTTGAAACATCGAAGGAAGCTCATTCAAGACAAGATCGGAAACAAATACATCTATAAAAGGATAATCAAAATAGAGATTAAGGTCAATTCGAGAAGGAGGTTATATGCAATAACTACTATAGAATGGGTAATCAAAGAGGGTATTTGGCACGATATAGGCAGTTTTAGGACAATTATTCCAATTTATGTATTTTTCTTTTATTAATTATGTCAAGTAACTATCAAAATAGGGGAAAAATATAAATAAGGGAGTCAAATGTATAATATTGGTTACAAATTATAGATATAATTTTAAACATATTGAGAACGTTGTGAACAGGAAAAAATGGCAACATCAATGTTGATTGTATTAATTTAGGTCACCGTTTTCACTAATTTACTTTATTAATACTTGTTTTATCCTTGGTAATTTACTTTTCTGTAAATTACATTCATGCAAACCTTCTACCACTACTCTCTTATTCATCTATCATTCTCCATTTTATTTTCACTTTGATTCCTCCATTAATCCATCCTTAAACAACAAAAAATATGATCTTCAGAAAGAAATGCATGATTTATTGTTTATAGTTGTTCTTACCGGGATCTTGAGACGAGCCTCCGGACAGGTAGCAAGATGAGTGGCCTTGACAGTCCTTGATGAGATGCTTTCAAGGGCTAAGACTCAAGGGAAGATCCACTTGCAATAGACTCTTCGACGCTGAAGTCAGTAAGAGAATAAGGATATTTTATAGAGATTATGAGTATGTGAATTTATAATACTTTTTGGGTCTTGGACCCGTGTGATAAAACATGTAACAAGATATTAACCAATATTAGTTAAATAATAACTTATTATGATAGAATGACAATACGATAACTTACTAGATATACTAAATATCATGTGAATATTTAGTATCAATGTGTAATCATACTAATAATATTTGTTGGTATGCGAATATTTCCATTAATAGATTTATCTTGTAACCTCTTTCAGAGGTGATGTAGCTTGGGCCTTAGTGGGTCATATCATCTATTGGGCTAGACAGGTACAATATTAATCAATATAATGCGAGAATCCAGCGAATTAAAGATTTTGTGGCTTTGATCCACAATATACGTGAACTGTTTGTAAAATTTGTTTTGGAAGTGGATGCATAAAACACTCAAATACTTTAAATCAAATTAAAAAACATTAATTTTTCTAGCCCACTATAAACGAACATGTATCGAGTAGATTAGATTCATTTTAAGACATTATACAAACATAATATTCTAATATCCGAGAATATATATATATATATATATATATATATATATATATATATATATATATATATATATATATATATATATATATATATATATATATATGTATAAAACTTTCTTTCTACTTATGTTTGCTTTATTTTTTTCGATTTTACATTTTGTCATATCGATTTTATGTCTCTACTTCTTATGGGATTGCGTAACAACCTTCATGTTGTTATTAACATTAATTTGTGATATACCTGAACTACCTCAAGTCCAACTCAGGAGGTCTAATAGTCAGAGTTATAATAAAGTAAAGTTCACCGCTAAATGACTTTACCTTCAATGGGCCACAAACATCAGAATACACCAATTAAAATAAATCTGACTTCCTTATGGTCAGACGCTTCTTGAAGGATACTCTGGTTTGCTTACCTCCATGCAATGAGAACATATCTCCAATTCTGCACTTTTTAGCCCTTGAAGAACATCCTTTTTTGCTAAACAATTCAGCCCTTTTTCACTTATATGACTAGGCCTCCGGTGCCACAAAGATGCCTCCATATCCATGGCATTCACAGTGTCTTTAGCAACTAAAACTTTTGTCCAATATAGTTTGGCTGATTTTTATCCTCTAGCCACAACCAAGTTACCTTTGGTGAGTTTCCACTTTCCAGAACCAAAGTGACTATCATAGCCATCATTATCAAGAATCTGCACATAGATTAAATTAAAACGGACATCAGGAGCATGTTTGACTCCTTTAAGCAACAACTACACTCCCATGTTGGTTGGCAGGCAAACATCACCAACACCAATCACTTTAGACTCACCTAGGTGTAACATTCAGTGTAGCACCACTATCAATAATTCACATGCTCTCATCAGATACAAGATTAACGGACTCAAAGTCACGAAGAAGAACAAGATCACCACCTGTAGTAGTAGTGACATGATCATCGCCATGATCATTCTCTTTCTGTTTGCCCTTCTTGTTTACATTTTTCTTTTTCCACTTAAAGCAATATTTCTGAATGTGCCATGTTTTATTACAATAATGACACTCTATATTCTTGTATCTTGACTTGGACTTGCTCTTGGTTTTCTCTCTACCACCTTTCGGTTCCTTTTTCTGACTTCTCCCCCTAATTTTTGTAACAAGCATATCAGATTGAGATGAAGAACCATATGCCTTCCTTCTCATCTCTTCATTAAGACCACACTCTTTGCCATCTGAAAAGAAACAATGCCATTCGGGGCAGAGTTTGTAATTGAAAACCCAAAATATCTCCCTCAAGACTCCGATAGAGTATTCGGTAACCATAGTCCCAAGACTTCATAATCAAAGTTTATACCCATTCTTGATAGTTGATCTAGGAGCCCTTGAAACCTATTTAAATGATCAGAAATAGAAGAATTCTCTTTGTACCTCAAATTCATCAAGCAATTCAACAAATACAGTTTATTATTGCCCGACTTAGAAGTATACAAAGACTCAATCTTCTCCCACAAAGTTCTAGCATTTGTCTCATTAGCAATGTGATTATAAACATTATCTTCAACATATTGCTGAATAAAACGACACACATGTTGGTGCTCAAAGCCCCATTCTTCAATAGACATAGAATCCAACTTCTGTGCAACAAATACAAGAAGATGCAACTTCTTCACAAACAAGTCTTTCATCTTGGCCTTCCACAAGTGATAATTTGAACCATTCAACGCAACCATCTTTATATTTGCCTCCATCATTCAAGCAAAGAAATAGCTCCACTATGATGAACAAGATTATAAATGAGTCTCAATCAACTGCACAAATTAGTGCCAAATCCCAACCAAATAGCAAAGCAACAAAGCTTTCAAATAGAGAAGAATAAAGAGAAAAAAAAAACCTATAAAATCATTGTTGCAGTGCGAAATTAATTTCTCCCAAGTTAGACTTCGTATTCACGATCTGACCAGTCAGAATGAAGAACAATGTGTTCTAAACCTACTATAAAATTTTCAGCCAAATCCAAAGGTGAACAAATCTGCAGTGCCAATTCTACGATGACAGCTTTGTGAAAAACGTGAACAAATTTTTCCCTCTACTCTCTATTTATTTATTTTGTAGTCCCCTCTCCACTAGGTTAAATGAAACATGAACTTCTCAAATTTTGGGTCTTTTTCTCCACATAGAAAAGAGTCCAATATCCAACATTTTGAATTAGCAACAATAGATAAGGTCAAAAGAAAATACTTAATAATTAAACCGACTTCACTAATGTAGTCTGTCTATACATAATGAACGAAATAATAGAAAATTTTCAAAACATATAAACATAAACATTTTACGATAACAATAAGATAGACGATCTGCGTAGATATTAGACAATTACAATTTATAACCAATCCTCACATATGTTTAATAATATATATGAGTACTTAATTTCTATTTTTCATTGTTTCTATATAATTATCGACTTCTTGGATGTGATGCAAAGCATATCTTCTTTCTTATTTCGCTTAACCTTTAACATCTCGGTACAGTTCCAACTCCTAACACCACGTATTTGTTAATCATTGATTGATTTCTAGTCCAAGAACATTGATATTTTAATTAAACTAAAGCAAAGCATATCAAGCTAATTTTTATAGTGAGAGAAAGGCCAAAAATTATGTGGTTTTTTTTAAGCTTGAAAAGACGAACCTTTAAATATATTAAAGGAAAGAAAAAAAACCCTGGATATGACATATAGAGCAATTGAACCACATAAAAAAGTTTAAGTTTTATGAAAATTTTCTAAGATAATAATTCCCATTAAATACTTAAGTTGTCTTTACATTTTAAAAACAGTTATTACAATTAGAGTTTATATTCCCATACCTTTGAAAAACCAACTTTTTAAATTTACTTTTATAAAATTTTATTGTTTTTTTTTTAATATTTTTAAGGGATTAATCCCTAAAAAAATGTATAAGAATACCTTATTATGGTGGAAAAACGCAGTTTCTGTCCGCCACAAATTTTGTCGGCTAAATTGATATATGCAATCCACCAACTTGTTCTAATTTATCAGTTTGTTTTTCTTAAATTAAAAGTTAAAATAACAAAAATAAAAAAATAAACCTTTATATGTATTACTTATAATAACATAATTTAATAAAATAATGTTTTTATTTATTTAATAGAGATATCAATTAATTAATTAAAATTTAAAAATATTTATATAATAAATGTCATCTTATTTTATATATATATATATAATTATTTTTAATAAAAATAATAAAAAATGACATATTATCGGCGAGTCCATCCTTTAAATAGAATAAATTAAGAGTTTCACTATTTCTACTGTATTTTTAATAGGTCAATAACAATAACATACCAGATTAAAATGGACCAGGCTCGTCAATTTAGAGATCCACCTTACAAATATGCTTTTGTATATTGAAAAGAAAAGCATTTAAACTCGGTTGCAGGGGTCAACAACACAAGTTTATTGAGAAAAGAAGGTAACAGCGTTCAAAATAATTAATATGGTAAACTAGAAAACTTTCTCTTGACTTTTGTTGCAAAGGTCGTTTTTCCTTCATAAATTATTTCCGCCTTTCTTTCTTTATGTTCTGTGGTATACGCGACCTTTTCTTCTGTCTTCGTCTTTCAATCTCTTCATCAATGATCACATGATTGATTTTTCTTTTTGGATTTCTTAAATAATAAATTTAAAGATATGAAACATATCATATAACAGACAAAAATTGCATAATACGCAAAAAAGATTTTTTTTGTTGAATTATAATTACACAAGAAGCTCTAATTTTGAAATAGATTATAATTAATGTTCTATATATATGTTAATCAAAATGACTTTCATACATCTTAATTTTTAAAATTATTACTAAATACATACAAAAATTATGTAGATAAAATATATTTATACAGTTTTCATCCTTTTTCCCACAATTCTAGTCTCTTATTTTCTTTTTTAATTATTTCAGTTTAGTAAAAGATGATGGAGCCTAATGCTAAAAGTCTTCGCTATTGTTTTTGATAATCCAATTTTCCTTCTTATCGTTATATTTTTAGTTACATTTAGTGTAAGGCCCATTAAAAATTGTGTTGTTCCCTCTGCCCTAAATTAAAGGGTTGTCTTGTAAGTGGGCCTATGGCTGGCCTAACAGATAAAACGCTTAAGTCTGTCCTAACCCTAACACTCCTTCTCATTCTTCAGAAAACTGTTCCTGGTCCTAAGAGCCACAACCGTCCTTCTATCTTTACTAGGGTTTGGCACCACCGTAAGCACGCAAGTTCGAACCAGTTCCTTTCTTCTCTACCTCCTTGTGTTGTCCCTCGAGTTACCACGTTCCGCTGTTTGGGGTCAAGGTCTTGTGCTAGTCATTTCTAGGTAGGGAACCTCTGGCTCATTCCTCGTTTTTCATTTTTCCCTGTTGTGCAGCTGTTATTTTGAGGTTATGTGGTTGGTGTGATGCTATGATAGCTGTGAACATATGAGTATATTTGGTTTGGACTGGTGTGGGTGGCTGTTGCAGGAAAACAGTGGCGAGACCTGATAATCTCGCCCAAGCGAGCCAGTCTCGCCTAGGCGAGATGGACAGGGACTCGCCCAGACCCTTTTTACGCGAAAGGTCGCTCAGGCGACCAACTCAGTTTTTGAGCGAGCGAGCGTCTAGCCCAAGCGAGAGGGGTCTCGTATAAGCAAGATCCCACATGAGCTCCCATTTCCCTTTTCGAGCCCTTGCCTAGGCGAAGGGGGCTCGCCTGAGCGAGAGCCTCTTGCCTGAGGAAGACCCTTCAGCCTGAGCGAGGAGCTGGGCAAGACAATGTGATTGTGTGGTTGTTTCTGAAATTTTGAAATGGTTTATGCTTGCTTGGATGTTGATTATTGTGTTAAATGCACGAGACAAGTAAATATGCATGAGTGATGTGATTCATGAATTGTAAATAATGGTTTTGGGCATGAACCTTCGCATGTGAAATGAATGAAGTGGTTGGTATTGACACGACATTGGCATGAGATGAAATTCCACTATGTTGGTTGAGAATGATGAGCTGATATGGATTCACTAGAAAAAAATGAAAGAGATGTATAAATCTATATGATGAATCTTTATTGATTGGTTGAGCATGTTTAGTCCGTGTCAGTGCATAATTCCTTGGAGTCTCTAGGTGAGACTTTCAGGGTCGCACTTCAGTGGTCGGGACATAATTCCATGGCCCCTGTTAGTGGGTGTCCATGGTGGTGCCCCATCTATATAACTAGGTAAGGATTCAAGGTAAGGTTGCATCCTAACACTCTAAGGAGTCAATTAGTCTCACCTAGAGCGGACTGACTCCTGTGGTGATAGTAGTAGGAGGCCTGAAATTCATTAAGGGCTAACCTTGTGGTGAGGGAAATTGATTCATTGTAACACTTGTAACACATAGCTCGGGGGTGAGCAGAGGTATCCATCACAAGTGCGAGCATCTGCTGAATCCGACCAGGTTATATGTATCCGGATGAGTCAAGTCGTGTCTTAGTGTATTGTTTTGAAAGTCATAACATGATTAGTTGATATGTGTATATGGGATTGTGAAAATATATTTGATTGTATGGATGAAATCTTTTGTGCTCTAACTTACCCTTCTTTCGTTGTTGTGTGTTCTGCTGTGTGGTACTCTCTTTTGCGATGACCATCAACTTGTTGGTGTGAGCAGATGCGAGGAACACCCATGGACAACAGGGAGGTGATAGTTCCGCTGCATAGTCCGCGTGGACTGGACCTTATTTCTTGATGGGCTTTTCTTTAGGGATATGGCCCATGTATTGCTTTATGCTTTTTTTTTACTCAACTTCATCTGTTAGACTTTTCAACTGTTTTTCTATTGGCATCGTGGTGTGCCTAGTTTTGTAGGGGTGGCGTTAAGGACCCCAGGACTGCGTTGTTATACTATTTATGTGTAGCGTTTCTTTTAATTACGCTTATTAATTAAATGGGATGTTACATCTAGGTTATATGTGATTCACTAGGATTGGAACACATGACTATTTAGAACATATCAATATAACCACGTAAACAAATTACCTTTTTCTTTTTAATATAGGAATTGTATTTCATTTTTGTATTTACTTATTACAAAGAGGTAAGACTGCAATTTAATTTATATTTATAACCTTCAGAAATTTTAGAAGGAAGATCATAATATTTTACCAAAATAACGATAAGTTATTTCTATTAGGGTTCCTTCCTACATCTCGTGATATTAAGAAGTCTTCAATTTTTGTGGTGATCATCCTTAGGCCTATCAATTTTTATACGTTCTTGCTTACTACAATTATAACAAGAGAAATTAAGAGTGTTATTTGAGTCATTATGTTTAGAATTATACCTCCTTTGGTTACCTTTATTACCTTTCCTCTTGATATACTTTCCAAACCTTTTACCCACCAAATTCAAGTTCTCATTCTCACTTGATTCTGCCACCTCTTCATCAGTTTCATCACTCTTTTTATGCTAGGCTTCAAGGCTATGTTCTTCACCTTTTTCTAATGTGACTCTTGCTTATTTAGCTTATTCATCTCCGTCTCATGCTTCTAAGCTTTCCAAACAATACAACAGTACTCATAGGGGATAAATCCCTTAATTTTGAGATGGTCGTGACTTTTGGTTGCCAACTTCTATCAAGACACTTCAATACTTTGATGTTTAGCTCCTCTTTGTCAAAATCTTTTCCCAAGGCTATAAGGTAGTTTACAATGTGTGTGAATCTCTTGTGTGCTTTAGTAATTGACTCTCCTTGTTACATCTTTAACAACTCATATTCCTATATCAAAGCATGTTTCCTAGCTCTCTTCTCATCATTTGTTCTCTCATGTGTGACTTCAAGTACATTCTGCATGTCTTTTGCACTTTTGCATTGAGAGACTCTGAAGAACTCATCATGTTCAATGAGAAGGTTAGAATGTTCTTGGTTATACAATCATATTAGGAAAGCTTCCTTTCTTCCTTTGTTCATTGATTCCATGGCTTGTCAACCTGCTTGTTATCAATATGTTTAGGAATGTATGGTCCATTCATAATTGCATCCTAAATTCCTTGGTCAATTGATTCAATGAAAATTTTCATACATATTTTCCAAAATTGATAGTTGATACCACTAAACATAGGAGGTCTATGTATAGAAGCATCTTGATTATGTTATCGTTGACGTGATCAAATTAATACTACTTATCTATAACAACTTCAGTATTGTTTAGAAAATAGTCAACACAATAGAAAGGGTAAAATAACCCAAAGTCATCTCCCAACAAACATGAAATTGATTTTTAGCAAATTAGTTGTTATAAAAACTATACAAAATGGTTAATAAAATAAAATAAGGAATAAAGATAAATAGATTGATTCCACTGCTTTTTCGAAATAGATTCATCATTGGTTATCTAAAGATTATTGCTTAATTAATTATTATTGTAGATTTGCAAATTAATCAATGTAAATTGTTAATTAATTTGTTGGCATTCTCATTATCAACCAAAGTAAATTCTTAATCAAAAACAAGAACTTTGTAGATTAATCATAGTAAATTTAACCAAAGTACATTCTCAATTAAATATTACTATCCTTAATCATGTCCATTCTTTTACCTCTAAAATCATTCGAAAAGCTAATTAACCAAAGTACATTCTTGATTAGTTCTAGTTAAAGTTTTCACCTTTAATCAAAGTACATTCTCAATCATTGGCGAAAACTCATTCAATCACATGAAAGTTTCTAAATTTAATCAAAGTACATTCTCAATTAAAATTAAAAATCCTTGAACTCATATGATTGATATGCATATAGATTAAAACACCTCACAAATTAGCTATGATGTAAAAACCATTATTCTTCACGTGATTCAAAGATAAAAGACATAGATGAATTAAAACATCAACAATAATAAAAAAAGCAAAAAACTTATTTCATTGTAACCTCATAATCCATAATGAAATTACAATGGAATCCACCTAAGAAGTTAAGCACTCCATGAAATAAAAAATAAAATAAAAATAGAAGAAGAATAGAGAGAGAGAAAGGAAACGAAATTAGGCCCCCTTAAGGGTTCCTAAAATTCGAAGTCTCGAACTTGTCTTTTATGCTTCCCCTTAGTCTCTTTATATAGAACTTGGATTGGGCTTTTCTGCTGCAAAAATCTCTCAAATATCTTTTAAAATAAAGATAAAGATAAATATTTAAAAATATTTGGAGACATATAGACGATTTGACAAATATATTTTGTTGATAATATCAATATCTAATATAATTAAATTAATTAATTACTTAAAGATATATGATAAATTATCACCAACTAATATTTGTATTAATTTTCCAAATCAACTATTTGCGATCTCCTCAAATTATCTTCTAACTAATCTAATATCTTCAAGATATATTTGTTTGTTGTGGATCTAAAAAGATTTAAGAAGATCTTGTTATATTTAAAAAGATTTGGTACTTATTATCTTTTGATATTTCATGATATAATTAAATAAGATAATTATTTAAAAATATCAAATAATATATCTAAACACATATTTTCCCAAATTAGCTTTTATCATAAATATTTATGAATTATCAAAGCCCTTCTTCTGGAAAAAGATAGAGAAAACCGCAAGGTCTAATTTTTGTGCTCGTTCCCTTTTCTTGGCTTAGCCAAACTTCTTCACTTTTTCAAGCTTTTCTTGCCATCTTCATGCAATGCTTGGCTTGGATTTTTGTGATTTTGATAATTTCCTATTCTTGGATTTATCTTTAAGGTGTCATGAAGCTTTAAGCAATTTATTTTGACACCTCCATCAGTTCAACTTAGTTGTAGCTACACTAACACACCTCAAAATATCCAAAGAACATTTATGCAACTAAAAAGCTATTTTTAACATCTTTTTGTATCTCATGCTCAATAAACCCAATTATAAGAAATCCCAATTAAATCAATCTTTTAAGAACAAAATTCAATTAAAAATTCAGAACTAAACATTAAATGAGGGCATAAATATGAACTAATCACATCTTCTACTAAAGGAAGTTTTTTTATATCTTTTTTCAAAAACACATTTAGGATCAAACTTGAATACCTTTCAAGAACCTGCTATTGATACCAACTATAGATTTAAAATGCCTTTCTTAGCCATGAAGGGGGCTTTGAATTGGTTGAGTACTTAAAAAATTGCTCAATTACAACTTCTAAAAACCATTTCTGTTTGAATTTGATTGACAAACAAATCAAAGTTTTATTGTTGTAGGACCATACATTTCAGTCAATTGAAAAACATAAACAACTGATTAATTTGTTCATGCAGTATGATTCAATAGATTGAAATATAAAATTAACCAACTAAAATTCTGGGAAATTTTGTAGAAACACGAAATACACCAAACTCACTCAAACAATTAGCTTTATAATACACGATTGATTCCATATGATATACCAAACTTAGTTATATCACCAAATTACATAAAAGCACATGTAAACTTTACAAAGATTGATTTAATGATTTTTCTTGAGATTTATGAGAAGAACAAGATAAGGGAGAGACAATCACACAATGATTTTTATACTGGTTCACTCAATATCTGTGGTACATTCAATTTATCAGGAAAACTTGAGCCTGATCATGCACTATATAAAAAAATTACAAAATCCCTCAAAGATTACACTTTTGAATAAAGCAAAAACACCAAGATTTTCTTGAATCCCACAAGAATCTTAACCCATACACTACAAGATCCCACTTGCAAACCTAGAATCACACAAGCAAACACCCATAAGCACAAGAACAACCAAGCCTTGGTGGTGGCTCTCCATAGTCAACCAAAATGTGTTCTTTTAGCTTCAAAACCAAGCAAAATGTGTTTTCTAAAGAGAGAGTTTTCTAAAATGTGTTTTTAGACACAAGTTGCACACAATGTAATCCAAAGAGAGAGTTTTCTAAAATGTGTTTCACTATTTTCGCGCTTAGAAATCCCAAGTGTTACTCCACTCTCTGAAAAATAAGCTAATATAGCTTGATCATAAGTGAATTCAACAGGTTGATTTATCTGTACAATCTAGTGAAATCAATCGATTGAATAATAATTCAACTAATTGAATGCATTCCTACTAGAACTATATGCAACAAGTCTTTTAACCCGTTAAAACGCTTTTTAACAGATTAGAAAGGACAAACACAAGACAACAAGACATCTACACTATGTCATATAGTCTACGAATAGAGTCCAATCTTTAAGCTTTTTTGTTTTCATGTCAATTCTAGATTCAACAAACCTCAAGCTTGATCAACAACGAACAACTTTAATTATTCATCAAGACTTAATCAATCACACACAATCTCATGCACTAGCTTCATCAAATCCATGCACCACGATCACTTATGCTAATAGAGCTGAGTTTTCTCTTAGTGTGTTCATTGAAGCAGGTTTTTGGTTGGCTAGGGAGAGCCACCATTGAGGTTTAATCCTTCTTGTGCATCTTTGGTGTGATTCCAAATCTGGAAGAAAGTGTCTTGTTGTGCTGTGTAGGTTTCTTGTGTTATTCAAGAGCCTTGTTGTGTAGCTTTTATATTTCAAAAATTGAATCTTCTGAGGATTATGTAATCTTTTGAAATAGTGGAAATCCAAGCTAAGGTTGTCTTGTGTAAGACCCGTGGAAATAATTAATTAATTAATAAATGCGGGAGAAAGATACTTTAATGGCATTAAATGCTAACTTTCATGAGGTGGAAAACTATTAGCTCAAGTGGTTGAAAGTACTCTGATGGTGTGAGAGGACTTGGGTTCGAGTCTTGTGTTTTGTCTGTTATTTGATTTATTGTTATTTTGATAATATATTTGTGACTAGTGAGTGATATTATAATCATAGGATTATAATAGTTATATCTAAATATGAATTGGCATAATGGTTGTGCTTTGGCCTTATGAGTGGAGGGTCACGGGTTCAAACCTTGTTAGATAATGAAATAGACTTTATTTTTGCTAAATGTAGTTTTGGGAGTGAATGTGAAAGGGCAAAGGTAAACCTAGCAGGGGCCCCTAAGAGGGGTTGGAAACCATTATATAATGATCCTTTAATAGAAATTAAACCACCATAAAGCCTATTTTCGTTTTAACATTTAAACCCCTAATTGAGAGACATATAAAAGGTCATTTTGAGGGAAATGAGGGTTTTGGCAGTGCTGTCATTGGGTTTTGGAAGGGGAACGAAATTTAGAGAGTGAGAGGTGAATTTGGATGCATAAGAGGCTAAATTTGGAGGAAGTCTGAAGCAAAACAGTGGTGAGCAAATGAACATTCATCTTTTTCCCAATTTGAAGTAAGAAGCACAGGTTAGGGGAGTTGTCCTTTGTGCATGTGAATTGATTGATGTGTGCTATGATTTTGGAGCATTGTTATTCTCAAATGAATTCTACATGATGTGAATATCGTAGTATGTATGATATGATTGAAAATGTGGTTGGTTTGATGTGGGTGCAAAGCCTTTTATGTCTTATATGATTTGGGCGTGAGGGTTTTGGTACAAGATTGTTATTTAGGGTTAAGTTCTACATTTTGGTATTCAAATGTGATGAAAACTTGTTTATAAGGTATTATAGTTGATGTATATTGAATGGTACTGGTTGAATTGGATATTGGCATGAATTTTGGTTGTTTTCGTGTGCGATCAGGGGAGAACCTCTATAATTTTTGCCCAAGCGAGAGTTGCAGAATCTCATCCCTGGTTTTGATTCAAGCTTGTTGCTCAGGCGACCAGTACCAAGGTTAAGCGACTTGGTCTCTCGCTCAGGCGAGATTGGCTCGCCTAAGCGAGGTCGCGATGAGACATGTACTTGTTAAGCGCGACTTCTCGTTCAGACGAGGTTTGTGTGTTTTTTAGTGGTTGTATGACTCGCGTAGGCGAGAAGAGCTCGCCTAAGTGAGATGATATGGTGAAGCCACTATTTCACATACGCTCAGGCGAGGTGGGTTAGTTTAAGCGAGGCTGATGGACTAGCCTAGGCGAAACCCTTGGCTTAAGTGAGAATGCAGTGATTTCTATGCTTGTGTGTGTGTTGTTGAGCTGTTGGCTTGCCATTTTCTAATTTATAGGAAGTATATGCTTGTATTTGGGGTGTTGGGCTTGAAGGACCAAGTCCATAGGATTTTGGGATGTGCTTGGATTGAGTCGCGAGCGAGGAGTTCGTGACGGGTGGACCGCATGTGGAATGTGAACTGTTTAGTTCACCGGAGGTACTCTTGTTGGGATGAATGAATGAGGGAGTTCATTTCATGCTCAACTTGGGAATGCTATGGGCGAGGGAGTTCATAGTAGGAAAGGCGGGTATGCGTGTCCGGGTCCGAGCGAGGAAGGTCGTGGAAGCATATGAAATCCCAAGATTTAGAGAGCATGCATGAACTCATAATGGTTATGAGTGTGGGAAAGTGGGTGTTTCCTTTGTTTAAAAGTTAAATAATTATGAGATATTTGGGTGGGTTTATTTCATATTTATTTATATGTATGTGCATAGCTCACCCTTTTTGTGTATTCGTGGCAATGATCGCATAACTTGTTATCCAGGAACAAATGATGTTTCAGGTGAGCCAGGAGACGCTTAGTTACGGAGAGCGGGAGCAGAATACAAGGGATTTATTTATAAAGACTTTATTTTAAATCCTGTAATTTAAATACAGTTTTCATGGCTTTGGATTTTTATATTGTAAAGGTGAATTTTAGAGCTTTTTAATGTTTAAAGTTTTTTTAAAATATTTCCCGCACTTTTGGAAAATGGTTTAATAATAAATGAGTAAATTTATTTCATTTTATTTTATTCTATTTTATTTTAAGTAATATCTTACCGGGATGTTACATCTTGACTAACTAGATGTAGCTCTAGTGGAGTGAACCAACATAATAATTTTGTGTGAATTAGTTTACATTTTCTAGATTGCATCATTCATAGTTTAAATTCTTCAAGAAAATCAATTCAACTAATCTTTTATTGAAATTCTTATGTGTTTTCATAACTAATTGTATAATGTTGCATTTTCTATCAATTGTAATTGATCTTAGTTGATAAACTGTTTAAATTCGTATTTTAGTGTTAAGTGATTTCTCTGTACATTTGCTGCCAAAGATTTTAATCAATCGATGATGTTTTTCAATTTGTTGTTTGTATCAAGAAATTAAAGTTAATTGATCCTTGATAACATTTTTTGAGTGTTTGCATAACAAGTTGGTTATTCTATGCATTTGCAATTAATTTGAATATCTTCATAATCATTTCAATCAAATATGTAATCTGAGTGTTTTGGTGCATTTACTGTAAAATTCTCAATCAGGATCTTATTATTCTATTTTTATATTTCAACCAGTTAAAATCCATGTTCCATAACTAATTTGATGCAAGACAACCTCAGGGTTGAGGTTCCTGATGCAGAAAGTTTACTCGCCATGTTTTTAGTAGACATTGTAAGACCAATGAAAATTAAATAAGTCGATAAAAATTTATTTAATAAATGCGAGTAAGGGAATCCCTAAGCTAATTAATGCAAAGAGATAAGACAAGGAACAATAGTAGCTCAAGTGGTTAAGAGTATTTGGATGTGTTGAGAGGACTTGGGTTCGAGTCTTAGATATGTCAAACATTGTGGTGTTATTTAATTTGTTTTGTGTGGAGATATGAACACGTGACTTGATGTATAAGCACATGTGATGGCTAGTTGGTTGTGCATTGCTTGGTAAACATGTGGTTATTTGTTCGAGTGTTCTGGTGTTAAAGGGAAAGGTAGGAATCCTTTGATCAAGGAGGAAGCCTAAGAGCACTCTTGGAGCAAGGAAACCAGGTTAGGGGACCTGTTACCCATGTTTTTATTTCAATTGCGTAATTGTATGATGTGTGGAGGCAAGGGTGCCTTTCCTTTCCCTTTTTCGTTCTGGATTTTCATATTTTGGAATTTTTCTAAAAATTACCTGATGGAATTGAAGGTCCGCTAGACAACACATGGTTTTTATGGGTTTTTCTATGAACTACGTGGCGACCATGTTCTACCTGCCAGGCAATGCGAACTGGATTGCCTAGTTTTTCTTATTCGTATGGTTTCCGTGATGTTTGGCAGGCTTCCATTGAAATTATATGTATGATCCTGTGAATTGTAATGTGATTGAATGTCTAGGAGTGTACTACTTGATGATAATTGTAGGAAACTGGGCTGAAGGTTCATGATTGGGATTAGGGATAAGTGAATTTGATTTCAGGTTGTGAACGTTGCGTTATTTTATGAAATTGAATGTAAATTGATTACGCATGAACTATATATGCATAATTGAGCATGAATTGAGTGACATTGCATAACTTGAAGGAACTTTTGGAGGGGTTTAGGGTTCGCACTAGTGTAGAAAAAAATTGGGATTTTCCTAAAATTGGATGCACTGCCTGGCGATACTCAAGTTGTCGTCAGGCGAGAGGCGTTGATCAACAGTTCTTTGGAGTCTAACTGGGTAGGGGCGTGACTTGGGGATTTTGTTGAAGCTTGATTTTGGCTTATAAATTTGATAGAATTAGGAAATGGGTCAAGGATGGTGTTATGAATTCTATGCATGAAGGAACATTAGACTAACATGGGGGTTGGGGTTAAGGGAGTATTATTGGTACTGTGTGATATCATTTACTGTTTTTGGCATGAGCTAAATGCATAGTTTGACTTTCTGATTTGAGTTCCAAAAGCATGATTGTTATTTGGTTGGAAAAGTAAGTTTTCCATGGTATTGATCGGGGATGTATGTGGATATCAAAATGAGGCATTAGAGTGCAATTGCGCAATGTCATAATAATAACCTATATGCATTTTTTGTGGTCTGGTTTGCATGTGGGGTGACTAGGTTCTTTAGAATTAACAAAAATTAATGCTACTGGTATGGCGCCTAACGGCACGTGGTGAAATGGTTTAATTAACAAAAATTAATACTTTAAATTTTTTTCTCAAAATTTTATGTTCAATTAAAATCTTTCCTTTAATGTTTTTATTTCTTTTTATCTTTTCCATTTCTTTCTTGTTTATCTTAATCCTCCAATATTTTTATTATTTTATTTGACTAACCGTTTTGTATAGATTTTATAAAAACTAACTTGTTAAAAATTAATTCCGTGTTCGTTGGGAGATGACTTTGGGTTACTTTACCCTTTCTATTTTGTTGACTACTATCTTAGCAATACTAACGTTGCTATGGTGTAGTAGTATTAATTTGATCGCGTCAACGACAACGTCATCAGTTGGGAAAGAGAAGATTGACACAAGATATTTATACTGGTTTGGATCAAAAGACCTTACGTCCAGTTGTTAATCTCTAAAAAAGACGGATTAACTCAATCACTAAAATAAACCATAATACAATCACAGGTAAGAAAGTTATAGGGTTTAGACACCTCTATTTAAGCCAAAAGCGTTGAAAGACATTTTCTTTGAGTCATACAAAGGATGAAACAACTTTCCTAGCAAAAGCAGCAACACTCAATTTCCTCAGAACCCACTTGGTGAAAGTTATCGCTTTATCCACAATATGTTTTTCAAAGACCCTTTTTAGAAAGCACAAAAAATTTCTTTGCAAGCACAACGCTAAACGTCTTATTCACTAAAAGGTTATTTTCGAAATGGGTTTAGAACAACACATATAGACTTTCAAAAATTAGGTCAAGAATCTAAAAAGACAAGTTACAACTGCTAGTGATAATCGATTATCACTTAGGATAATCAATTATTTTAGAAGCTTTTTCTAAAGCATTTTTTTGCAATGATAATCAATATCCTCTAAGATCGATTATTCCATAACTATTTATGAAATCTTTATTTTAGTTGTGATAATTGATTATCATAATCGTTAATAGATTATTCCATAGCATTTTGTGAAAAAAATAAAACTTTTGAAAGTGATCATTTGTAAGTAGTTGTTTGTGACTTTCTAAGACTTTTGAAGTTATATTTTTCATACGAATTATTTACTAACAAAAAATTTATTACAAAAGGCTTAAACAATTACATAACAAAAGATAATTTTTCTAATATTTGTTTGAAGTTCCTTGCGGTTATCATCATCAAAATTTTGTAACACAAATTCTCTTATTTTTCCAACACTAAGATTCATAGGATTGTCTTGGTTTAGACTTTCCTAACTTAATTATCTTTAATATTTCAGTGATATGTCCTATTTGATATGTAGATCCGTATTGCAGGGTTATAGTATGGATGTATAGTCCATACTAAGCCTTTGGTGTAGGACGAGTCTTCCACAGCCGTCCTTAGACTAAGATCCTCGACATCTTTCAGTGTCTTAATCTTGTAAGCTCACATCATTCAAACCAAGGTGTTCTCAACCTTTTTCCTACATATATATGAACCAAGAATCGACACTCCAACATTCATACTACTTATAAATTATATCAACTTACAACCGACATATAGATATAGAGTATTAAATACTCAACAACGAAACATGTACTTTATATGATAGAGTATCTCATTTTAATCCTTAATTTTTTTTATATAATTTTAATTTTTAATTATCTATTACTTTATTATTGAACCGACTCGATTTATATTTGATAACAACTATTTGTAATTATTACTATGTTCGATCTCATAAATAAAGTTTCGACATTTAAATCGTGTCTAAAGTACAAAAACCTTTAAATAATTGAAAAAAAGTTTATATATATATATATATATATATATATATATAATTTTATTTATTAAAACTTAAGAACTAAAATTCTTGTTCTGTAAAATATTTGAAATAAATTAAAGTTAAAACAAGACATAGAAAATCATGAATTTGAATTAAGAAAAGACCTTTATTTTATAATAGTACGTGGTTCCATGGATGCGATCGTGGGTACAAGCATCCATGATTACAAGATTGTGATGAACAAAACTTTTGGATAAGAACAGGGAGTATCTACTATAAGATATCTTGTCAAATTACAAGAACAACTATTCGTTTTGTTATAATTTATTAAAGAATGATTGTTGTTGTTGTTGAGAAACAAGAACTTTATTGTCGTCTTTTCAAATTGTGATTTTCCCCGCATAATCTTTTCTAAATCACTCATTTTCTAGTTCTTATCACATTAACTATTATTTATTTTATAATTAGATTTAGTTAGATATTCTCTTTAATTTCAGAACCTGCCCTTGTCTTCTTCTTATATTAGGTGTTAATTTATTGGCCGGTTTGAACCAATTATAAAAAATTGCATTGATTTTTATCAGTTCAGCCACTTTTATATTGATTCATTATAACTTGGTTATGTGTTTTAATACAATTTATAAAAGGACTTTTTTAACAGTTCTTCTTTTATTGATTAACTGTTTCAGCCTGATTTTTAAAATATACTTTTTTAGGTTGAAAATTTGGACTATTAGAATATCAAATATGTCTTTCAGTGCCAAATTCGTATAAAACATAGGCTCTTAATTAAATTCTTTTGATATCTTAAAATAATTATGATTGGCAAAAAAAATACTCCACATTAGCCTATAAAAAATAACATTGTGAAACTTACAAAAAGGGTTAAAACTTCGAATATAATACAAAGAAATAATCTAATTAGCTTGCTAAGGGTTCACTAGAAGATAAGCTTAATTAATTGGCCAATTAACAATTTTAAACACGTTTGAATTAGTATTATATATAAACTAGCGAATACATAGTCATAGTCGTTGTTTGTTCACATTTTTTTATTTTCAAAAAAATTAAGTTAAGATCAATAATAAATATATAATTAATTTTTAAAATAATTGTTAAATATAAAATTAACAAAAATTAAAATATGTATAAAAAAGTTTTTAAAAAAGTTTTTAAAATAATAGTTTAAAACAAAAGAGATTTTTAAAATAATAGTTAAAAATAAATTATTTATAAAATAATTAACTTTTAAAATAATTAAAAGTAAAATTGGTATTATGAAATATGAAAAAAAAAATTTCTTTATATATTAATATAATTGTGACGAATTCGTTTTTCTTCTTATTTACGAAGGCATGTTTGATTAAACATAATAATTTGCTGAAGTGTTACGGATGGTGACTTTGTCACGCGAGACACGTGTTGGTTAATTTATTTCATACATGTCATAATTAATATATTGTTAGTTACTACTTGTTCATATCTTCTCAATAATTGAGTTCTTTCATGGGCGATTTAGTTTGCTTTTCTTATCTTAAGCTTGTCTTCAATTTAATAGTATTTCTTCTAAAAGATTTGGTTTCTTTCTAATTTAATCATAGATTAACAAAAATTTGTGAGGAATAACGAAGAATTAATTAGTTAACTTGTAATAGATTATGTAACCAATATTTTTCACATTTAAATATTTGTCACAATACCGTTATAGAATTCATAAATTTACTCTAGTGAAAAATATTGTGATGAATTTTTTAAAACCTTACTGTTATATAATGCATCATAACATAAATATGAAATATTTAGTGATATTTTTTTAGAGGTATTTTATCATACGTATATCAGTCAGAAAATAAGAGTGAAACATTTAGTATTTTTTTTTGTTATTATAAATAATTTTTTTAAAAATTTGTATTATGGTTTTTATTCAACTTTATGGCTATATATATCTAAAATAATTTAAAACTATATAGACAGTATTTATTTATTATAATAGTTTGATGTTATTCATGTTATTATAAAGAAATGTAGATATAATAAAATTATATCTATGATATAATTGATTATTGATGCAAATGATTTCGATATTATTGAGATCTCTTAGATCTTCCTCATTTGAATGGTTTCTCTTTATCTAAGAATTTTTATTTATTGACTCATCCTTTCAGTTAGGTCTTTTATATGAAAGACCTTTAGAGTGACAAGTGGCCATTCGCGGAAGGATTGAGCATGTGTTCGTGACCACAATGAGTCAGCACTAGAGCTTGTCAACATTTCTTCATTCTCAAAACGAACACCTACCGTGAATGAGGAACATGAAGAGGATGAAGTACATGTTCCACAAAGTGATCATATTGAAGAAATGTGGAAAAACATTCTAACCCTTCCACAGTAGAAATAAATTGTTATTTTTATAGTTTTCATGTTAATAATAACGTAGATTTGTGTAACATCTCATTTAATAATTGTTACACTATTAAACAAAACAAAGTAGATAGTAGAAGGAGATTAATATAGAGTATTAATACAGTAATCCAAAATAAGTATAATAATACTAGTTATATTTACAACACTACCAGAAAATAGAGTTAGAAGATTTCCAACTCTAAACAAAACATACAAGAAAATACTACCACTAGCAGGTCCTATTCTACAGTCTCAACTTCTATCCAAGAGGGGAGTATCCTCACCTGCATCTTTCTCTACTCACACCATTTAGTGATCATTGCAAAATAAATAACCCAATACTAGCACACAGAACAACATAAAGGGTAAGCTAAATTGGATTAAAAGAATCATACAATTCATTTGTAAACATAATATTAATTTCATGTTTTCACCCAAAAAGAAATAGCTAAATCATGACAACAACGAAACTAACAGTTGACACTAGACTCAGTGATCCGAATCTATGTAAGTAGCATCGAACCTCTTGGTGATTCGCACCTATGTGTGGTTTCCAAACTCAGCAAAGTTTAGCCTCAAGGGGTTATCAGCCAACCACGCACAAGGTAAGCCCCCTTCTCTTCTAGCACCTGATCAAGTGCAGTGACTAGGACTTCCTAATACTGCTCACGACATAATCCATTATGCTCTATCTGAATATGAATGATTATTGGAACTTCAGGATAGCTCCAACAATGAGTCTTTATGCCCTTACACACACTAAAGACATATCATTTGGAATTTCTCCTTGAAATTCTCAAATCCACAACATATATCATATTCTAAATCATTCATTAAATTCACACATGTTATCAAACACCATCTCATACAATACTCATTCATCCATAACTCACAGAAATTAAACACTCTACTGTAGTGATTTTCGCTCAAGCTAGAAGGTCTCGCCCAGGCGACAAATGTCCTCTCACTTAAGTGGGTCATTCTCGCTTGAGGGAGACTATAACATCTTGGTAGGATATTACCTATATAAATAAAATAAACAATTTATCGAAATAAATTTCTCATTTATTATCAAATCATTTCTAAAAACGCGGGAATTTAAATCTTTAAAACATAAGAATTGTGATGTAAGGTCAAACATTCATAAGCAGTCTTTACAATTCAAAAGCCAAAATCAATAAAAATCGATAATTAGATTACATGAAAATTTAATAAAAATAAGTCTTTATAAATCCCTATGTAATTTGCTTCCGCTCTCTGCCACTAAGCATTTCCTGGCTCACCTGTAACATCATCTGCTCCCGGATAACAAGTTACCCGATCATCGTCACACACAAACAGATATAGTGAGCTATGCACATAGATAAAATAAATATGAAATAAACCCACCCAAATATCTCATAATTATTTAACTATTAAAACAATGGAAAAATCCACTTTCCCACACTCATAACCATTATGAACCTATGCATGTAATCTTGATCATGGGACTTTTCTGTGCTTCCACGAAACTCCTCGTTCGCGGTCCAACCTACGAGCCTATCCCGTTCGTAGTTCTGCTTCATGGAATCCCTCGTTCGTCATCCGAACTCCTTGCTCGGACCTGGACACACATACCCGCCTTTCCTACTATGAACTCCCTCGCTCATAGCATTCTCAAGTTTGAGCATGAAATGAACTCCCTCGCTCACTCATCCCAAACAAGAGTACCTCCGGTGAACTAAACCGTTCACGTTCCGCATGCGGTCCACCCAACATGAACTCCTCGCTCGTGACTCAAACCAAGCACATCCCAGATCGCCTATGGACTTAGTCCTTCAAGCCCCACATCACAAATATAAAATTCCCAACCGTAGCTGTATCCGCCTGGCGCTGGCAAAGCACCGCTGGGCGAAGAATCCATGCATACCGCCTGGCACCACTCCTCGAGTTGCCAGGTGCCACATCACTGTTTTGCAAAATTGTCAAATTGCATGGCTTTCGTCTAGCGGGTCTATTTGCACCGCTACGCGCCACACCAGTAATGTTAAACTACTGGTTTAAGGTTCCAAAATAGAGTCCATACAACAATTAACCAAACAAGTTCTGATCCAATCCAAAACATCATCCTCGTAACCCAAAAATCCTCAAACATTTGTACATATAGTTCACTTAATCACATAAGTATACAAGCATTCATCATACCATGACATACATATATCACAAAATAGTATTCATCCCAAATAAGTGAGTACCAACACTTAAGTACCTGCAATTCCATACGATCAAGCACAACACACAACCATAATTCTTACACCAAAATTCCTAAGAAAAATTTATTGTCGCAAAACAAAATTCACTGCAGTAATGCGTGACACATATCTCAAGATAGAGATATCTAATTGACGATCCAACCGGTCAAATTATAAAATAGCATGTTATGGACCAACTGTCCAAATTTGAGCTCAATCTAACGGTTAATGAATCGGAAAAGTAAAGTTTACTAAAATTGCACAAAATAGAAAAAAATGTAGTTGCCCAGCGACTAGTATATCTCGCGCCCAACGAGAATCAGATACCAAAACAATACGAAAATCAGCGTTTTCTATACCAAAGACCTATTTCAAAACGTCCCAACATTCCAAAGTTTCACCAAAACTACCAAATATTCCAGTATCATTTTACTTAACTTTCGAAACTATTTTCACATCCAAAAAATCTTATAACAATTCTCTCATCCACGAACTTACTCAACCTTTAGAAATTTCTAAAAAAAAATACAGAAAGAACAATATTACACTTGTAATCCAATTAAAAATTGAACACACTCAATCTAGCTCCATTTCCATAACCATTTACCCAATATAACATTATTTATCAACTTAAACCTTAATTTATGTTCCATTCGGCCCAACGCTCCACAACAATTCACTAATTCCTCTATTTAAATTAATACCAGTTTCAATAATCCCATACTTGTTATAATTCATTTGTTCTAATCCACATTATAATCAAACCAACCAATCACAATTCATGCTTAATTATGAATACAAATTTGTTATGTGTTAAACACTACTAACAAAATAATTTATTTCCTAACACATAATTATTCATTCACATCAAAATATCTTAATTTCCATATTCAATCATAATTCACATCCCAAATCATTCAAAATTTGGATTTAAGCCCTCACATATTTTCTATTGCTGCCAAAACAATAATAATCATCATAATTGTACGTACCAAACTAATAAGCAAACTTTTAAAATTTTTAATAACCACCATCTAGTCTAAAACTCACTCCATCCAACCAATTTAATTCTTTTTCCTTAAATAAAATATTTACAAATTAACAATAATGAATTTGTCCACCCCAAATGCAATTTGGTACTGTACCTAAAAGAAATATAAAAGCAAACCCCCCTTGAATGCACAATTGCTAACCAATTACCAAACAAATCACACTTTTACTTTTATATACTTCCTATATTAAAATAATGTCATAAATGTATTACATTTGTAATATCAAAGAACCAAATCCTCCATATA
>Ga0214543_1004801_pt1 | contig 25408 bp, 17 predicted proteins | sample CNSS2metaG_FD_160094 | JGI IMG/M metagenome (GOLD analysis project Ga0214543, IMG submission 160094) | Root nodule microbial communities from cowpea collected in UCLA plant growth center, Los Angeles, California, USA - CNSS2 | ecosystem: Host-associated > Plants > Roots > Nodule | place: USA... | reverse complement strand
AAAAGAAAAAAAAAAAAAAAAAAAAAAAAAAAAATATATATATATATATATATATATATATATATATATATATATATATATATAAAAGAAAAGAATGAAACACATTTATGAGTGTGGGGCCGTTATTGTCTCTTCCAATGGTTTATATCATAATTAGTTTTCTTCCTTCACATTTGTGTGGTTGCAGTACACTCGTTTTTAGCCTAGAATTTATTTGGTGGATATTTATGTTATTTTAGGGTGGGGCCGTTTATGTTATTTTAGGGTGGGGTCGTGGGAGTATTTCTTTTCACATGCAAAATTGGTTTCTTTTCCTTTTTATATTATGTGCAGACCCATGGTTTAAATGAATTGCCATATCTATAAATAGTGTAATGAATGGGTGGAATTTGGGTCTCGGAATGCTTTTATGTGAAATCAGTATTTTTGATATAAATTAAATATGATAAGCATTAATTTGGCAAATATTTTGGAATGGAGTTTTGGTAAAGTTTGAGTGAGGACATGATCTGAATTGGTGAATTCTTTATGCATGTTGTGTCATTTGGTATTGTCTGAATGACGTAGTATTTACTATGTGATATTTTTTTTGTTTGCCTGGGGATGGATGGTTCTCATAACCAGTCCTAAAGTGCCGAAAATAAATAAATAAATAAAGTAAAACAAAATCAGTAGTAGCGTCGCTACTAGTATGGTGCATAGAGCGTGAGGTGTTCGCCAGGCTGTCTAGAACCAAGTTTCGCATAGCAACGTGAGAGGGGTGCCATGCGTTTTTGGGTGAAGAGTTGGATCGCGAGGAGAATTTCTACACAGCTTTGGATGAAGGTCATGATGCGATGCTTTGGCTGGGGGCCCAATTACGAGTGTAACTTGTATTGGGGTAACACGTGGCCACTCAAGGTTGTAGCCTGGTGGTTTAGAAAGTCCAGCGGAGTGTGCGAGATCGTGGCTCGTATGGCGAGGTTCTGGATGATTGCCCTCTTCAGTGCATTTGATAGAGTTTTTGTAGTCTAGGGACAACTACGAACTTCTGTTTGTTTGGGGGAACTCCACTTGGTGTCACGGTGAGAGGTCATGGCAAATTCATTCTCGTGTGTGGACTATTAGGTAGTGGCCTGTAGTCGGAGGGCCGAGTAGACACTCGTGCAGCAAAGATCGATCAGTGTACTCATCAAAGGGCGTAGAATCAAGATGTGTCCAACATAATGTTTGGAAGTGGAGGATTGAGGGTTTGGGGCTAACACATGTTATAGTTATGAAATGCGTTAATTATGCCATGTTGTATTTGCCCTTTTTGTAATTGAGCTCACACTATCTGTGTGTGTGTGGCGATGATCATGTAATTTGTTACATGGGAGTAGATGTTCATGCAAGTGAGCATGTGGATGCCTAGAGTCGGAGTGGGGGCCAACTATGGAAGTTTTTAATAGTTTTCTTCATAGAAGCTTCATGGACTATTTTTTGTAATGGTTTTATAAATAGTTTATAATTGTAATAATTGAACGTCGTGAATTTTAGTTATAATTGCCGCGTTGAAATAAAGTTTTAAATTTTCCCGCGTTTTGGGAAAAGGAATTATCATAAATGCGATTTTATACTTATATCCCAATTTTAATTATTTAAATTAGTAATATTTAGCCGGGATGTTACAAGAATCTCCTTAGATCTCCTCTAGCCTCCTTCCTCTAGGATAACTTCTCCTTCCTAGAACTTCATCTCCACCACACCATTCCATTGCTCAAGGCCTTCAACCTTGCTTCCACTCCAAATTTCATTGCACCTATGAAGCTCCTACTTTCCCAATCCGTGCAAGGAGCTCCATCATTTTCACTCCTTTTCATGCAACTCCTTCCACAATGAAACTTATCTACATGAATGCATTTGGCCATGGTTAAAGGGTTACCATCATTTCGTCCCTCTTCAAAAGAATTTGTCCTCAAATCTTCATGTTCCTCCATGACAACATTCTTTTTATTATTGGTCATGTTATGCATCTTTCCTCTAGGATCAAAGATCCATCTATACTAGTCATCAAACGAAAATTCAACAAACTTATGTACTATAGTCGCAATATATCTAAATCTAAAAGTTAGAAGAATGCCTTATATTAATCTTGAAAGAATTTTGAACAAAGCTCACTTAACAATATTTGTCCTAATAGAGCTTATCAACATCCAATTTTGTTCGGATAAATGGATTTGTTTTGTTAAACAAAATAAATAAATAATAATAATAAAAAGAAAAATATATAAAAAATAAAATAAAATAAAAAATATGTTTTTGATTGATGCTAGTTTTTTTTTTTTTAATTATATCATGAAAAAAAAGGAAAAGAAGGGAGAATCTAATTTATCACACCTTTTTCATAAGCCCAAATGTTTTGTACATATTTTCACCCTCACTGTTTGCTATTTACACTCTTCACATGACATGTCAGAAAAGGACATTTTATAATTTTTGTTGTTAGAGAAGGGTATAATATTAGGAGAAATATTTTTTATAATAATTTGAATAAATATCTTGCATTTACGCTCATGTGATGTGTCTCATTGATTTGTCAAGCAGGGAGGATATTATTTTAATAATTAGAAGCAAATGTTCTCGATAATAATGTTTTTTTAGAGAATTGTACGATTTTAACAGTTAAAAGAAAATATTCCTAGTCATAATTAGAATCAATTATATGAATAATATGTTATGATTTGATCACGATCTTTTTGTGATGGAAAATATGATTCTAGTAATTACAGACAATATTTCGTTAATAATTATAATCAATATCGTGGATATTATGCAATGATTTAATTTCTATAATATGTTTCATCAGGACCAATTTCATCCTTATATATTTTATTATAATTAAATACTAGGATTTCAGTGGTACCCCAAGGTGCCTATATAAGCACAAAACTTCTACAATGCAAGACAAAAAAAAATCGAAAAACCTTTCTTCTTTTCTATTACCATAGCACACACGCAAAAGGGGGTCACATTACTATCCTTTAAGTCAATTTTGCTTTATTCGTGACCTTGAAAGGTAAATTCTCTTTGCTTCTAATGTTATTCATATACTACGCAGACTCTCTCTCTTATAATATCAAATGTATGATCAATTGATCTGTTGTATGACTAAATGTATTTAGGGTTCGAACGTGATTTTGGGTTTGGGTTCGTCATTGATATGCTTAACACTTCTCTTTCCTTTTATTTGTGATGTCTTTATTTTGATAATTGGAAAGGTTTTTCGTAGGCTTTAATTCTTTTTTTTAATATATAAATAATAAATAAATAAATAAACAAAAAATTATGTCATTTCTTTTATATAAGTATTGAATACCACGTCAAGTCTCGGAATTGCTTGGTAATCAAAACACTCCTTCATAAATTTTTAATTCTTTTTTTTTAAATAATAATAATAAATAAAAATTATAAAATTATTTTTTTAATATCATGTCCAATCTCAAATTTGCTTGATAACTAAATCTTTTATCACGTGGAATCTCGAATTCTCTTGATTTTAATAAAAAATATATAAAAATAAAAAATTTAGAAAATAATAATAACATCAAACAATAAATTTTTATAAAGAACTATGTTATCCCTAATTTTTCAAAATGGAAATACGTAGGAGCGAGGTAAAATAGAAAAAAAAAATTGTTTTTTATCTTTATTATTTTTGTATGTGTTTTTTTTTTTGGGAACAACAAATATTTTAAATATCAAATTCTATCTTGCACACTTAATTAAAGAGGGAATCGTCTTAAGATAGGTGTTGTGGGGTGCTAATACCTTCCCCACACGTAACCGACTCTCGAACCCAAATTTGATTTCGAAGACCATTTTTTTTAAGGTTTTTCTATAGTTTTCCATAATAAACTATGGTGGCAACTCCTCTGTACGTTTTTAAATTATTTTCGTATTCACGTCACGATCTTGGTTACGACATATGGCGACTCCAGTGGAGGCCATTTTTTATAGTTGATCTTGTTAGTTGAGTGTACAAAATGTATGTTGTTTTTATATATTTGTGTTCCCCTTGTCTTTTGTTTTACTTCATGTATATTTATCTATCTTTGTTTTCTAGATGTCATCCTTACTTGCTTTAATGTCCTTATATTATTATATTGTTGAAATTATTAAACTCTAGGGTAGAAGACAATTGATATATTTGTTTGGGAATTTTCTGGTTATTTTGCAGATGTGGGTTTGATTAGTCTTAGGTTGCTCCCTTCACACACTACACATGGTAGGCTAGTACATTCATTTTAATATTAAGGTCATATACCCGGACCTGAGTTAGCTATAAAGAGTTGAGGTCCGATGATTGTTATGCTAGATCTCGGATCTACTTAACTATTGAGCAGACTTCATCTAAAGTTTGTTTCCTCTTGACATGCCACATTTGTTAGGTTGCCTATCGTTGTGAATTATGTCTCGAGGTTGACTTCAGCTCTAGAAGCCTGTGAGAATATTTAGAACTATCCTTGGAATTATCATGTAAAAGCCCATGTACCAGAAAATAGATTTTCTCTACACCTTCTAGGACACAAAGGGAGTATACATTATTTCTTTATATGTGTTTTAATCTTTTCTTTTTTCAACTGTGTCACTTTTGCATAAACATGTCATGTGAATAAAGGTCTCTTAAGTCATAAACACACATCTTATGGTATAAGTTAATTGCATATTCTGCATAAATAAATCACATTTTAATCAACATGTCAGGTGAATAAGTGCCCTTTCGGGCACAAATATTCATTACATTCATATTATGTCTTCATTTGTGGAACCATGATCATAGTGTCAAATGCATAAGATGCATTCACATTTTGTCCATATTTTCATATACTTATTTTCAAAAGAATTATACTTTGCATTCACATATCATCTTGCTAGCATATAAGATCTACAAATGTGTTGTCATCATTTGCAAACTCATATTATTTGCATATGACAATTGGTGGTTAAAAAAATAATGTCTTGATAAAAAAAACACATTTATTTCACGACAGCCTTACAAGACTCACACAATAGTAAAGAAAATGGAGAATCTAGAACAATCTCATAAGACTCTAAAGACTGATGTCTATTCTATGAAAGAGCAAATGGCTTAAATGATGGAAGCTCTCAACCTAATAAAAAGCAAATTGGAAAGCTCAAATTCCTTCACTGAAGGAGGGGGTTTCTTCTTATCCATGGGCCTCTCACCAAGATGGAATGAGAGTCCAAAATTCCAATACACAAGCAAATGTGAGGGCTCAAATCTTTCCACAATATGGTCTTCCCACAGGCTATACCCCCCCTAACAGTTGAATATTCGGAAGGAGTTCAAGTGATGCCTAGTATTAGGAACGTGAATAACGTTGCACCGCATACAAATATTAGTGAAAATCATGTTCAAGGACTAACAAGTCATAATCCTTTACCTCATTCCATAAATGGAAATGTGGTAAGGGCTCGAGTAGTTCATGTAATACTTGGAGATGGAGCTCACATTGTGGAGTCAGAAGCAATAGCGGAAGATGTTAAGGTAAGAGATAAGCTGAAGATCTTGGAGGAAAGATTCAGAGTCGTTGAAGGAGTGGGAAATTATGGCTTGGGTAATTCTGCAGAATTATGCTTGGTCCCGAATGTTGTAATACCAGCAAAATTCCAAGTGCTAGAGTTTGAGAAGTATAGAGGGGCTACCTGTCCCAAAAGTCATTTAACCATGTATTGTAGGAAGATGGCGGCTCATGCTCATGATGATAAAATGTTAATCCACTTCTTTTAAGATAGTTTGGCTGGAATGGCTTGTAACTGGTACATGCACCTTCAGCCTGCTCGTATTCGCTCTTCGAAGGATATGGTGGATGGGTTTATGAAGCAACATCAGTATAATCTCAATATGGATCCTGACAGATTGCAATTACAAGGCATGGAAAAGAAAAAGGTTGAAACTTTTAAAGAGTATGCTCAACTATGGAGAGAAGTTGCAGCCAAGTGGAGCCTCCTCTTAGTGATAAGGAAATGGTAACCATGTTTTTAAGCACCTTACAACATCCATTCTATGAACATATGGTAGGAATTGTTTCATATAAATTTGTTGATATTGTCATAATCGGAGAAAGAGTTGAAGCTGGGATAAGGACTGGAAGAATATGCTCATCTATGATAGCCAATATTAATGAATTTGGGTCTCAATTTGGGGAAAAGAAGGAAAGAAAAGCTTACTTTGTTACACAATCCCCATGCAACCTTAATGTTAATCATAATCCAAGTTAAAACCCTAATCAGGCCAATAATCAAAAGCCTTTCACTCCTATTCATGTATCCTATACTGAGCTGTTACCTTGGCTGCTCGAGAAAAAATTAATGGCTATTTGTCCCATATCCAAAGAGTTATGATCCAGATGTGAAATATGATTATCATGGAGGGGCTATCGGACATTCCATTGAGAGATGTTTAGGCCTTAAACATAAGGTGCAATTTTTAATTGACTCGGGACAGTTGACCTTTGCAGAAGAATCATCCAGCATCAAAGAAAATACTTAAAGATTGGTGATATATTTTTATACTTTTCAGAATGATGGATTTTTTTTTCATGTTGCCAATATGGTGATTTTGCTCAATTGTATTAGGTTTTCATTTATGAATTTCAAGCACTCAAAGTCTCTGATCTTTTACATGTAGGAAGTCTTAAAAGGGTGTCGTGAAAACAAAAAGAGAGAAAAATAAATGAAGACAAAACGCTAAATTTTGAGTCATTTGTTTTTATTGCAAATCATCAAATTCATGTTTTTTTTTCAAAAAGAAAATAATAATAATAATAAATGAATAATAAAAGTTGTCACATTCCTTCTCGTGGTAGAATGTTTAAATAAAAAATAATTGGCGGACATTTTCTTTTGAAACAAATTGTGTATACATTTCTTGATAACCTTGCCTTCCTTCATTCCTAAAATAAAAGGGATATGTCTTAATGACATTGTCTTAGCATAAACACGAGTTTTACACTAGGGTAGATTTGTTGAGTTTTTCTCGCTTGTGTTGGATGGTTATCCCTGAATCCATCAAGGTAAATAAAAATAAATAAAAGAAGAAATGAAAGGTCCGCGAAACTGAAAATCTGAAAGGGTGGTTTAGGCAAAAATGGATGAAATAATAAAAAGGGTAATTCGTTTTGATGTCATCGATATCATTGTAGGATTAATTTTTGTAAAAATAAAGCAGTCAAGATTCAAAATGATGAGTGGCCATATTTCTTCTCCAACAAAATAAGATATCCATTGTACCTTCTTTGGGCCAAAAGCAATACCTTCTTTCAAATTATCCTCTTACAAGGGTTAAGAGCATGATGAGATCACCTAAAGATACAATGATCAAAATGCAAAGAAAGTTCAATCAAAAGGTGAAAGAGTGTCAAAATCGAATAAATATTAAAAGAATGAAATATGAAAAAAGAGTTATAAAGCGGTGGCAATATGAAGGAAAATATACAACAACAAAAAAGTTGAAAAATGAGAAAAATGATCAAAGATAACATCATGCTGATAATCCTTATGTCAAAAATGAAAACCAACAAATATTTTATTTGGGCCTTTGTACCCTTTCTTTCTAAACCCTTTTAACCCCTGACTACATTACAAGCCTAATAAAGTCCACTTTGATTGAAAAATGATTGTTTTAGTTTTCATAAAGGTTAATCTGGTAATGAGATAACATGACTAACGATACAGTAGAAAAAAGACAAAAAGGAAAGTTGAAAGAAAAAATGAAGAAAAAAATGAAGAAAAAAAATAGATTCATATCCCTATATACCAAACTAGGACAACCTTGAGTGTCTCACGAGTGTCTCACTCTAACATTCATAAAATTTACCTTTAGAGAGGAGAGATCGTGAGAAACAACATACTTGCATGGTTGTTCGTCCTCTAAAATTTTCCAAATCTATCCTTGATACTTTTCACCAACCTGAGAAATCAAGCACGTGTGCACTAGTGTTACAAAGGAAGAGGGTCAAGCATTTAAGCATTATTATGAACATTAAACTTTAGAATTTGTGGCATCTCTCTTTTTTAGAAAAAGAAAAGAAGAAATCTAACACACATGGATATGATGATTTCAAAGAAAACAAATTGACTTTGTAAAAAAAAAAAAGAGAAAAGGAAAATGAAGGAAAAAAATTAACATGCATCATGCATTCATGCTTTCATGCATATGACGGTTCCTACACCCCGACCTTAACATTGTGTTGTTTTAGAAAAATGGAAAAAAAAGAGAAAAACAAGTTTATTTTACTTCTCTAACTTGGATTTGAGCACAAATCATAAACATGCATTAACATATCACAAAAAAAAAATCCACATTAGAAATATCATAACATTTGTCATCATTGTCTTGTGTCATGCATTCTGAATATTTCAAAGAGTATCATTTCTACTTTTGCAAATCGAAATCATCTTCACTCATATGAATGGTTGTCGAATCTTCCTTTTTCAAAAAATGAAAAAAAAAATAGTAATATACCTAATTTTAATCATCATGGTTCTCTTGTGTCAGTCAAGGTTTCCACACCTTACCAAGGTTTCCACACCTTGCCAAGGTTTCTACACCTTGTTTCTTAGTGAGTCAAGGTTTCCACACCTTGCCAAGGTTTCCACACCTTGCCAATGTTTCTACACCTTGTTTCTAAGTGAGTCAAAGTTTCCATACCTTGTCAAGGTTTCCACACTTTGTTTCTATGTGAGTCAAGGTTTCCACACCTTGTCAAGGTTTCTACACCTTGTTTCTAACTGAGTCAAGGTTTCCACACCTTGTTTCTATATGAGTCAAGGTTTCCACACCTTGTTTTTTAGTGAGTCAAGGTTTTCACACCTTGACAAGGTGTCCTCACCTTGTTTCTATATGAGTCAAGGTTTCCACACCTTGCCAAGGTTTATACACCTTGTTTCTAACTAAGTCAAGGTTTCCACACCTTATTTCTATGTAAGTCAAGGTTTCCACATCTCTCCAAGGTTTCTAGACCTTGTTTCTATATGAGTCAAGGTTTCCACACCTTACCAAGGTTCCTACACCTTATAGCTACGTTAGTCAAGGTTTGTACACCTTGCCAAGGTTTTTACACCTTGCCAAGGTTTTTACACCTTGTTTCTATATGAGCCAAGGTTTTCACACCTTGCCAAGATTCTCACACCTTGTAGCTACGTTAGTCAAGGTTTCTACACCTTGTCAAGGTTTCTACACCTTCTTTCTAAGTTAGTCAAGGTTTCTACACATTGTTTCTATACTAGTCAAAGTTTTCACACATTGCCATCATTTTTTTTACATTTTTTTACGTTAAACAAGGTTCCCAAACCAATTCATCTGAGTCATCTATTTTGCTTCATATATATAACTTGGGGCAACTTTTTGGGTTTCTTATTATTTGTCCATGAACAAATATGAGTCTCTTTCATTCATGCATTCATAAAATTTAATTTGAATTTCACATGTAAATTTCATATTAGGGCCTTCTTTATCAAATGGTTACAAATTGTCGTTTCAATATCGGCCCTCTACGAGGTAATGGTCGAGTTCAGGTTTTCTTTTGGTATATCGGCCCTCTACGAGGCAATGGTCGAGTTCAGGTTTTCTTTTGGTATATCGGCCTTCTGCGAGACAATGGTCTAGTTCAGGTTTTCTTTTGGTATATCAGTCCTCTACGAGGCAATGGTCGAGTTCAGATTTTCTTTTGGTACATAAGACCCTCTGCGAGGCCATGGTCATTGATCTCTTAAAATGAAGGCCCTCTACGAGGCAATGGTCATTGATTTCTTATGTCACATCGGGACCCTCTACATGGTAATGATCATTAAGTTCCTCTCTTTCGGATATATTACCCTCTCCTTGGGAGTGGTCATGTCTATCTTTAACTATATTTGACTATTTTTCTCTTATTTTCTTCGATATTCCTTTCTAGAAACCAAACAAAATTAGTGTTTTTTATCTTTACTTATCTTTTACTATGATAATACGAAAATTTCACTTTCATATTATCTAGTGAAATCTAAGTAAAGAGGGGTAGCTGTCAACACCCAATTTCGTTCGGGTAAATGCATTTGTTTTGTTAAAAAAAAGAAATAAATAATAATAATAATAAACATATATATATATATATATAAAATAAAAAATATGTTTTTCATTGATGGTAGTTTTTTTAATTATATCATGAAAAAAAAAAAAAGAACTAGAGAATCTAATTTATCACACCCTTTTCATGAGCCCAAATGTTTTGTAAATATTTTCACCCCCACTGTTTGCTATTTACACTCTTCACATGACATGTCAGAAAAGGACATCTTATAATTTCTGTTGTTAGAGAAAAGTATAATATTAAGAGCAATAATTTTTATAATAATTTGAATAAATATCTTGCATTTACGCTTATGTGATGTGTCTCATTGATTTGTCAGGCAGGGAAGATATTATTTTAATAATTAGAAGCAAATGTTCTCGATAATAATGTTTTTTAGAGAATTGTATGATTTTAATAGTTAAAAGAAAATATTCCTAGTCATAATTAGAATCAATTATACGAATAATATGTTATGATTTGATCACGATCTTTATGTGACGAAAAATATGATTCTAGTAATTACAAACAATATTTCGTTAATAATTATAATCAATACCGTGGATATTATGCAACGATTTAATTTCTATAATATGTTTCATTGTGACCAATTCCTTCCTCATATATTTTATTATAATTAAAGACTGGGATTTCAGTGGTACCCCAAGGTGCCTAAATAAGCACAAAACTTCTCCAATACAAGACGGAAAAAAAATTGAAAAACCTCTCTTCTTTTTTATTACCATAGCACACATGCAAAAGGGGTCACCTTACTATCCTTTAAGTCAATTTTGCTCTATTCGTGACCCTGACAGGTAAATTCTCTTTGCTTCTAATGTTATTCATATACTACTTAGACTCTCTCTTATAATATCAAATGTATGATCGATTGAGCTGTTGTATAACTAAATGTGTTTGGGGTTTGAACGTGATTTTGGTTTTGGGTTCGTCATTAATATACTTAACCCTTCTCTTTCCTTTTATTTGTGATGTCTTTATTTTGGTAATTGGAAAGGTTTTTCATAGGCTTTAATTCTTCTTTCTTTAAATATATAAATAATAAATAAAACAAAACAAAAAATTATGTCATTTCTTTTATATAAGTATTGAATACCACATCAAGTCTAGGACTTGCTTGGTAATCAAAACACTCATTCATACGTTTTTAATTCTTTTTTTTAATAATAATAATAAATAGAAATTATAAAATTATTTTTTTAATATCATGTCAAATCTCATATTTGCTTGATAACTAAGTCTTTTATCATGTGGAATCTCGGATTCTCTTGATATTAATAATATATATATATATATATATATAATTCAGAAAATAATGATAACATCAAACAACAAATTTTTTTATAAAGAACTACGTTATCCCTAATTTTCCAAAATGGAAATACGTAGGAGCGAGATACAATCCTCGTCGGGCCAAAAAAATAAAAAAATAATTTTGTTTTTGATCTGTATTATTTTTGTGTGTGTTTTTTATTTTGTTTGATTTTTCGGGGAACAACAAATATTTTAAACATCAAATTCTATCTTGCACACTTAATTAAAGAGGGAGTCATCTTAAGACGGGTGTTGTGGGGTGCTAATATCTTCCCCACACGTAACCGACTCTCGAACCCAAATTTGGTTTCGAAGACCATTTTCTATTATGGTTTTTCTATAGTTTTCCATAATAAACTATAGTGGCGACTCCTCTGTACCTTTTTAAATTATTTTCATTGTCCTGTCGTGATCTTGGTTGCGACAGACCTAATTGTAACCTAAAAGGCAACACTAACTCAAAGTGTGACATTGAGAATTCTAAATAGGAGTTTAAAACAATGGAGGAGGGAGGTGAAATTGAAAATTTTTGATAAAAAAAAGTTTGGAATAAAGAAAGAAGTATGAATAAATGGAGAAGAGTTCAAGGATTGAAAAACTCCCTTTATATTTGTTTTAGCTAATATGGAGGAAATGGGAGGTGGATGCTCAATACTACCTCCTTGAACAAGAATTATTTTTCCTTTCTTTCTATTCTCTCAAAATCTCATTTTTCTCTCTTTTTTCCCTCTTCCATCTCTCTTCTCTTCTTACTTTCATAATCTCTTCTTTCATCTTCCTCTTTCCATTTTCTTTCTTTCTCCTATTTTTCTCATTGTACTTTCTCTCTTATCTTGTCTTCCTTTGTCTTTCTTTTATATTCTTCTCTTTTAGCTTCCAACTTCTTTTCTTTTTCTTTTGACTCTCTTAAATTTTTGTTCAAAAGTGTGAGTTTCTCATCCCTCCTTTTTTTTATCTCCCAATCAAGATATATTTCTCCATCTTCCTTTTTTAGAGAGCCATGTCACTACTCAAGTAGGTGGAGAAATACTCTCTATTGAGAATAAAGAAAATAGGGTTTGAGATTAATCTCCCTGGGTATAAACCACACATAGAGTAATCTATTTATAGTAGAGAGAGGTATAATTAAAAAGAGTAACTAAAAATAAATAGAGTAAAGAGAAGATATTGTTTGATATTGTGATTAACAATATCTCACAATATCTTAATAATATCAAACATTATCTAAGCAATATCTAACACTCCCCCTCAAGCTAAAGCATACAAATCGTATGTGCCAAGCTTGTTACAATATCTGCTAATTGATGACTTCAGTTAACAAACTCAGTTTTGATGTCTCTAGACATTATCTTTTTCCCGAATGAAATGACAATCAATCTTAATGTGTTTGGTCCTCTCATGAAAGACATGATTAGAGCTAATATGAAGAGCAACCTGATTGTCACACACAAGTGTCATTTGAGTAACATCTCCAAATTGTAACTCTCTAAGCAATTGCTTGAGCCAAACAAGTTCACAGGCAATTGAGGCCATAGCTCTATATTCTGCTTCTGACCTCGATCTTGCTACAACACTTTGTTTCTTACTTTTCCATGAGATCAAGTTACACTACAACAAAATTGCAAATTAGCGAGGGAAATTAGCGAGGGAATATACTTCTAACTAATTTCTTGCTAATTAGCAAGGGATCTACGACAAAATTATTTTGTAGCTAATTTGTGAGGGAAATTAGTGATGAAATTTATTTATCACCAATTTCTCACTATTTAGCGAGGGATTAGCGATAAAAAGATTTCTTAGCTAATTTGCGAGAGAAATTAGTGATAGAATATATTTCGCACTATTTAGCGAGGGATTAATGACAAAAAGAAATCATAGCTAATTTGTGAGGGAAATTAGCGAGGGAATATATTTCTCACTAATTTCTCGCTATTTAGCGAGGGATAAATTAATAACTTTATTATATTTTTATATCTTAGTTTATTAAAAGGTATATATTAATTAATTTATATTATTATATATTATTAGAAGAATATATTTTATTTAAAAAATTTTAAAAAATTGTCTATAAAAACATTATACCATTTCCTATTTTTAATAACTTTTTCTAGTTACGTATTGAATGTTACAAAATATAAATTTTACATACTTTAGTAACTTTTTCATTCAAACACTACAAAAAGATTATTATTTCGTGAGGGTTTATTCGAGCAGGTTATAAAAACCTTCCATAAATTAACATTATTAAATATGATTCTATTAGGTTGTCTAAATCTTAAAGTTAGTGGAGGTTTTAATTGTTTTTAGAAGAGGTCTACGACCTCCACAAATTATTCTATATTTTTTTTCACATTTTCCCTCCAAGGTTTTACACTATCCACTCACTCCATGCTTTCCCCAAATTCCCAAACCCTGCATTCATCTTCGTTTTATACTCCCAATGCTCGTCATTTCCCAGTGCTCTCAATTGAACTCCCTATCTCGTTTTAGAGTCATCAAATCGGCGTTCAGTGCTCATCATCGTTGGTCGGTGTTCAATGCTCGTCATCGTTGGTCGGTGTTCAGTGCTCGTCATCGCTCATCGGCACTCCTCATCGATCAATGCTCATCTCCTTCAAGGTACGAACTCTGTGAGTTGGATTGTCATATTGGTTCTATTGTAAAATTATAAATTAGGTTACCAAGTTAATAACTCAATTTGGATAATTCTTTTATTTGAATTCATTTGTGTTGGGTAATCATTAATTATATATATATATATATATATATATATATATATATATATAATATAACTAATGTGCATTCACGAAACATGTTAATCTTATAATGCTTAATTAGCTCATGTTCAAAATATTTCAATAGTAAATAATTTCTATCTTAGTTTTGCTCATAATTTTCACATATATTATTATTTTCCTCCCAATCATTTCTCAGGATGTACCCCTACTTGGTTGTAGGTGAAGTGAATGTTTGCTTGCCAAGTATCGTGATGTTTTCTCCAAAGGTGCCAAAATTGTCCAAATTAGAGTATGTAACTAGGTTTTGCTCTTAGTTGGATGCAAAAGTGAAATAGAAAAGGAAACCATGTCTATTGTATTTTTGGACCCACAAAATCAAGAAGTTTGTGGTTATAATTTTACTTTGCCTAAAGGGAGAGGAACAAGGCTTGCCCTCAGTGCAAAACCAGATAAGCGCCTAAAGGGTAAGTCTTCAACCAATTTTTACTTTTATGTCTCTGTTATATTACTTTCATGAGCTTATATATATTTAAGATTACTTAATAGTCTTCAACCAGATGTTGAGGTTTTGTGGAATGAGGCAAGATTTGAAGTCTAATCTTGTTTATAAGCAGGTTAGGAGTAAAGATTTTGTGCTCAACATGCTTTACTTTCTTCCTTATATAAGTCTTAGATAAGTTTATTTCTTCTCTTCCTTCAAATTTAGGGAAAATATAAATAATATGCAAATGCTAAATTTATAAATATACTAAATTATAAATAGGTTTCACTTATTATAGGTCCTATTTTGTCTGATATGATATGATTGATTATAAACACATATGCCTTCTTTACAAATGATTTAAATTAGTCAATTAGAATATTTAGAATCCATTGACGAGAAATACACATACACCTTACTATTTTCTGAGTAATGCTAATGCATCTTCGACTTGTGCTCATAATTCTGCTCCATTAGTTAAGATGCTAAAAACTTGTCATGCTGATAATCGATGGCTGAATTTCATTGCCATTGACTTTTATATGGTATTAAATTGCTTTAATATTGCATTGAATTAATTTTATTGTTTTATGGAAATACTTGCCAATGGTCACTTAACCTGCGGATGTGACAACATTGCCTATTGTAAGGTTAATTGCCAACTTCTCTTTCTATCTCACATCCATTAAAATGAAACAAAATCAAACTTATAACTTTGTTAATATATTCACACCAAAGTAATTTTCTATAATGACAAATATTTATTGTAGTGGGTTTAAAACTAAAAAGTAAGTATCAAACATTCTAAAATATTGATAAAATAGTAAGCCCGAAATTGAATATATTGTTTTAAGGAAAAGTTATAAATATATGCAGGAAAATCTTGCGTATTGGAACATGTGATGTGCCACCGACGTCTGCTCCCCCAGTCGTCGTTGTCAAAAAAGCATAGCCACTGACGGAGGAAGAACTTCATGGGGACACCCCTATCAAGTTGCTGAAATTTTTATGGGTAACATGACCACTTTCTTGATTTGGCTAAAACTTTATCAAATCGCATACTAACAACACTGCTTAATTTTTCAGAATTGGTTGCTAAGTTTGTATCATGACCAAGATTGAAAAGGCATCTTCAAAATACATTAGAGGAAGATTATAGTCCATGGAAACATTTGAGGATTTATTTATTTTTAATGAAAGGGTACTGTTTTCGTTTGTCAAGTTTCTAGACTATATATGTCTGGTTTCTAGGTAGCTACTACATGGACATAGCTTTCTATCATTTTGTGAAAAACTCTTTAGCTTATGCACCATTTCCTATTACAAAGTAAATATTAAGTAAGATATCTTCAATAAATTGTTCACTGGTTCTTCAAACTTGTTCATGTATTTTGATGATATTAGTATTGTAAAACAAGTAAATAGATTTGTCAATTAAACCTATGTAACCATTATTTTAATAGATTAGATAAAGGTCTTCTTTGACCTACATGTTTGTGAAGAAAATGTACTCATGAGGTTAAACTCAATAATAAGATAAATTATTTCCCTTTAATTAAACATTTTACAAAGATCGGATCAAGTGCTTGAAAACAATTTCAAAAACCATCATACTAATCTCGTCTTTTCTTATATGTTTTCTATTATCTTCTAAAATTAAGTTTTTTTTTAACTTAAGTTTAAACACTTATTCTATGATTTTTCTATTGTTGATTGTCTAAAATAAGAATGGCCATGATTTCTTATAAATTAGTTGGTAAGATTTATAATATTTTTACGTAATATTCATAATTAAATGTATTTTATAAAGGATAAAGATAATAAGAGCATGAAATATTTTGGCCTGATATAATTTGCTACGATTTTGGTTAGGATTAGTGAGGAATTTGCTATAATCATTTTGCTAGGGATTAGCGAGGGATTTGCTACAACCACTTTGTTAGGGGTTAACAAGGAATTTGCTACAAGTAAGTTGCTAGGGATTAGATGGGGATTTGCTACAACTAGTTTGCTAGGGATTAGCTAGGGATTTGCTACAACTAGTTTGCTAAGGATTAGCTAGAAATTTGCTACAACTAGTTTGCTAGGGATTGGCTAGGGATTAGCTACAACTACTTTGCTAGGGATTAGCTTGGAATTTGCTACAACTAGTTTGCTAGGAATTAGTTAGGGATTTGCTACAAACATTTTGCTAGGGATTAGCTCAGTATTTGCTACAACCATTTTGCTAGGGATTAGTTAGGGATTTGCTACAACTAGTTTGCTAGGGATTAGTTAGGGATTAGCTACATAGTAGTTTCCTAACTAATTAGCTACCTATATTTTAGCTACGGTTGAAGGTCCTTGTTGTTTCCTCGATATTTCCTAACTAATTAGCTATGATAAGGGATTAGCTAGGGAATGTTCCCTCACAAATATGGAATTTTGTTGTAGTGTTACCACCAATGGAGACACAATACCCAGATGTAGATCTTCTATCAGAATGGGATCCTGCCCAATCAGCATCTGAATAGTAAAAAACTTTTGTATGGTTATTAGAACCATATAACAATCTTTTTCTAGGAGATCTTTTAATATACTTCAAGATACAAATGATTGCATTCCAATGATCTTCACATGGGGAATTAAGAAATTGGCTTACCACACTAACTACAAAGGAAATGTCAGGACGAGTAACGGTAAGATAATTCAATTTCCCAACCAATCTTCTATACTACTCAGGATTAGATATAGGCTCCCCTTGATTTGGTAGAAGTTTAGTATTGGGATCCATGGGTGTATCAACAGACTTTGAACTCACTAACCCAATTTCCTCCAGAATATCCATGGCATACTTCCTTTGAGATATAACAATACCATCATTGGACTATGCCACCTCAATACCCATGAAATATCTGAGTTTGCCAAGATCTTTGGTCTGAAAATAGTAACAGAGATGTTGTTTCAACTAAGAGATGCCATGGTTGTTACTCCCTATAAGAACGATGTCATCAACATATACTATCAAGTAAACACATCCAGCACTCGAGTGTTGATAAAAGACAGAATGATCTGCTTCACACCGAGTCACACCAAATTGTTGAAAAACATTGCTAAACTTTCCAAACCAGGCCCTAGGAGATTGTTTTAGGCAATATAGGGATTTGCGAAGACGACACACCATTCCGGAAGACTCCCCTTGAGCAATAAACCCAACAGGTTGCTCCATATAGATTTCTTCGTGCAAATCACCATTGAGGAAAGCATTTTTAATATCTAGATGATAAAGAGGCCATTGTTGAAGAGCAGTCATGGCAATAAATAAATGAACAGAAGCCATCTTTGCCAAGGGGGAAAAGGTATCTCCATAATCCAACCCAAAAATTTGAGTATAACCTTTGGCCACAAGACGAGCTTTGAGGCAATCAATAGTACCATCAGATCCAACTTTGATAGCAAACACCTACCTGCAACCAACAATAGATTTCCCATATGATAACGGACCAGTTCCCAAGTTCTACTATTATGAAGAGCACTTAGTTCATTTGTCATGGTCCGACACCAACCAGAATGGGATAAAGCTTCACGGATAGTTTTTGGAATGGTCATAAAGGAAAGAAAGGAAAGACATGTATAAAAAGCTAATGACAATCGATGATAACTCAAACCATTATAATGGGGAGAGGGATTACGGGTAGAACGCATACATTTTCGAAGGGCAATAGGAAAGACTCAAGTGTTAGAGTAGAAGGAGACAGAGTAGTTAGCACTTGAGTGGAGTCACATGGTGGTGGTTGTGACCCGTTTTGACGACTATAAACCTGAATGGGTGGTGGAGGAGAAGCTGACTATCGAGCAAGAACTGATGGTGGAGGAGACACAGTAAGAGGGTCACAAAAAATAGGAACATTAAAGGTACTAGGAGTGTTGACAGGATTAGATGGAGACAGAGGTGAAGATTGACTCTTAAAATAAAGGTAGAACTCATCAAAGGTGATCTGTAGACACAAAATAACGATTAAGAAAAGGAGAAAAACATTTGTATCCTTTTTGTGATCTTGTAAACTCTAAGAAAACACACTTATGGGATCTAGGAGAAAGCTTGTCAAGACCAGGACTGAAATTATGAACAAAACATGTAGACCCGAAAACTCTTAGAGGTAAGGGATGAAGAGGTTCATGAGGGAATAAAATGGAATGAGGTATGTTATTCTTTAAAATCGTAGAAGACATGCGATTAATGAGATAACAGGTAGTAAGAATAGCATCACCCCAAAAATGTTCAGAAACCTCTCCATGAATTAAAAGAGTGCGAGTTGTTTCAATAAGATGTATATTTTTACATTCAGCTACACCATTTTGTTGAGGGGTATAAGCACAAAAAGTTTGATACAGAATACCGTGAGAAGTCATAAATTGTTTGAAAGAATAAGAAAGATATTCACAACCATTATCCCTATGCAAAACTCTAATAGAAACACCAAATTGGGTTTTAATTTCATTAAAAAAATATTGAAAGGTATGAAATAATTCCGAACGATTTTTCATCAAAAATAAGCAAGTACATCTAGAATAATCATCAATGAAAGTAACAAAGTATTGAAAACCTAAAGTAGACTTAACGCGGCTAGGACCCCAAATGTCAGAGTGAACCAAGGCAAAAGGGGACGAAGAATCACGTGTGACATTACGAGGAAAGGAAGTATGACTATGCTTGACACGACTCACACACCAAACAAGACAACTTGGACAAGGCAGGGACAAGCTGTTGTAACTTGGCAAGGCTTGGATGACCTAACTGAGCATGAAGAAGAGAGAGAGACTCCATAACTGCACCAACGTGTGTAGAGGGACGGAGATGATAAAGACTATTAGACTCACATCATGTGCCAACACTTGTTTCGAACTCCGGTCCTGTAAACACACAGAATTGTTGGTAAAATAAACAACACAATCAAGAGAACGAGTTAGACGACCGATGGACAACAAGTTAAAAGAGACCCAAGGACATAAAGAAAATTATTAATGGTTAAAGAAGGGAAAAGTTTAACAGTGCCAACACCATGAGATGAGACTCTAGAACCATCAACAAAAGATGTACTTGTGTGAGCGACAGATGCAGTGGAACTAGAAGACCCTTGATCCTTATACCATTTGAGAAATTTGTTGAACATAGTAGGTGTATCGGATGAAACCAAAGAAGGAGGAACCCCAGTAGACAAAGTTGGGGAAAATTGCTCTGAACAGTTGTAGCAGATCGAGGAGGACGACCATGTAATGCATAACACTTGTCAATCTTGTGATCTGGCTTGCCACAATGTTAACACTCATGTAATGCATAACACTTATCAATCTTATGACCAAGCTTGCCACAATGTTCACACTTAGGGCGCCATTTTCCCTATTTGCGAGATGCCAACATATAAGAGTCATCAATAAAAGCAGGTGTATCAGTGTTAGGTTGTTTTGGTACACACAAAAGAGTAGAGCAGGTCAAAGTCAAGGTGGGGACAACCAGGGAACCCAAAATATGATCACGAATATGTGAATATTTATTAGCAAGTTCGTGTAATGCTTTGAGCATGAAAAACTTTGAGCGTTGCTTGATCTCTGTGGCAACTTCAGGGGAAGGAGGCAATAACTCATTGAACTCATAAAAAAGAACATGAATTTTGACCATATAATCAGTCATAGAGGCTTCATGTTTAGAGGAAATAAGATTTGCAAATTTAGAACAGACATCACAAAGACGCTGAGTATCATTGGTGTATAATAACTTGGCATGCTCCCAGGTTTGAGCACATGTTTCATAGGAACGAAAAATTTGCTTTAATGAAGGATCAAGAGTACCCTTGAGAACCACACATAATTGAGCATCAATGGTTTCCCAACGGCCATCCATAGCAAGAGTGAGAGTAGGTGCTTTCGGGGCAAGATGATCAACATACCTTGACTCTTAAGCCATAATCGGATGTTTGATGAACATATGGCATAATTAGGGCCAGTTAACTTGTCAATGGATAAGTGTACATTAACATAGTTAGTGTATATGGACGGGTCAAACACACCATAAGAGATTTTAGAACTGGAAGAAGCAGCGAAAGACACCATGCATGAAGAGAAGAAATAGGAAAAAAAACTAAAAATACCAAAGAGGTCTGCTTGAATCAACAAGACCAGATCCAGAAATAGCAGGACGAGACAATTCTGGAGCAAGTGATCATTGTCGGAGACGTTGGGTGACGCACTGCCACGTGCGGCGGTGAAACAGGAAACGACGCATGAGGGAGCGTCATTGCTCCGATGGTGACGATTCTAGCGGCATTGATCCTTATACCTATTTATAGTAGAGAGGTACAATTAAAAAGAGTAACTAAAAATAAATAAAGTAAATAGAAGATATTGTTTGATATTGTGATTAACAATATCTAACAATATCTTAATAATATCAAACAATATCTAACACTCTTTATTCCTAGAGTGTCATGTGGCCACTCAAGAAGATGAAAAAATACTCTTTATTCTTAGAGTGACATGTGGCACTAAGAGAACACTCTTCAATGAGAGCATCACACATGGTCACTCTACCAAAGGTGATAAATCTCTTCCTTGGTTCAAAACCCTACACTACATGGCCTAAGATACAAGGCCTAAACATCTACGATTTTCAAAAATAAATTGCACCTAAGTCAGAGGTCTAAATGTGGCGTGCTTATATCAAATGAAAGCCCTTTATGTCTAGTTTCCAACACAAAAGGAATCAATGCATTTAGAGGTTTGTGGAGAAAGTTATGACCAAAATACTAAGCAAAGGTCAATGTTGTTGATTTCCGCTACATTAGGCGCGAGTTGTGCCTCTTGACAATTGCTGCATTGATTTTAAATTCTCTTCATACATCTCCTTCCATGATGAAACCTATCCTCAAGTATGCACTTGGGTATGGCTGGGGGTTTGCCATCACAACTAATGCAACAAATATTGTAGTAGAAAGATTATAAATGTTTCTTTTATAAATAAATTTTGTCTTTAGTTCAGAAAGTTTATCATGCTTAAACATTGCCTTGCACAACAACAACTTTGTACTAGGTCATTATACTCATCAAGCATTATATTTAACAAAGAAACAGTATTTATACCAAGAATCGTAAAAGTCTTATCAGAGCTAAAGTCACAAGCTAGTAAGCTCATAATTAAGGTAATCAAAATCATAACCATACAAAATTTGAAATAACACAATCTTCGCCAAACCACTCTAATTTTAGTATAAATCTCGTTGTTAGTATGTACATGTACAATTATCCAAACCTCGACTTCTAATTATTAAATGACAAAAGACTTCCAATTGGAGAGATTTTGTCTTAAAGGTCTGCTCAAGTTCATAATTGATGTGATCCCAATAAGCCTAAGCCCAAATGCATCAACAAGCTCAAGCCCACCTCGAGGCCCAATCACTAGAAGCATGATGAAGAAGATCTACATAGGCATCTCACAAGATGATCAAGTCAATCATGGGCTTTTCACTTTATTCACATGGGCCAAAGAAATCTACAAAATATGATTTGATGCATGGAAAGCCGAAGATTAGATTTAAATTGGGCCATTGTTTAGACTTTGCTTTCAATAAAAAGCTAGAACACTTTTGGATCAATTGGGCTGAGCCCAATTTGCTCTCTTGGCCGAGAATCATTAGCTTCTCTACATTTGGATGCAAGCAAAGCATGAGCAAAGCAAGGAGCATGTGATGGTAGCATGGAGTGTGTCACTTTGGCAAGAAGAGTGTGACATGCCACTTGGCATCATCAAGATTCATCTCCTACATCACATGGTCTCCAATCAAGCTTCTCCTCCAAGCTACATTTGTATTTCATCTTTGTTGCATTTTCTTCTCATTTGGTCGGCCATGTGCCTATAAATAGAGCCATTCAACTATTGTAATGGTAACTCTTGAATTGCTAATAGATGCTAGTGTTGAGATCACTCCACACTGCTATTAATTTGAGAGCATACATGGCTAACCTTCTCCTTCATCTCCTCTAGCCACCTTCCACACCATAGCACCACTTTTACTCTTCATCTTCACCAAAAACCTCCATTGCCGAGAGCTCTTCTTGTTCATATCATCAATTTTGCTGCACCTCATCTTCTTCTTGTTGTCCTCCATGGATTTCATTCCAATTCTCCATCAAGGATGTCCATCAATTGGTATCTGGAGCCATCCAAGCCTTTGGTGCATCCATCCTCTTAGTTTGGGTAAGGTTCTTGGTCCATACTTGTTTGTTTTTTCAATTTCAGTCTTGTCTCTTCTTCTCCACTATTTTTCTTCAAGTTATGTTGTTTTCTTCATGTTCTTAGCTCTACACCGTTTGACATTGAGGCTACATGAATCTCCATTGATTCATCTTGTAGTACTCCTTGCTTCATTGGTGAAAATCTGTTTTAGCTTCCATTTTCGTTTTCTAGCACTTGTTCTTTGTTTCTTTGAGTTTTCTTCACTTTTATTCGGTGAATTCAGTTTTTCTTTGCATTTTATCATTCCAGATATGTTTAAGTCATGTTCTATGCTTTCTTTGTGCTATAATTAAACATTTCCACCGTTTAATTTCCTTGCTACTTGATTTGGTTGAGTTTTCGAGCCACATCTCACAACAAAAACACTATGATCCTTCATGGAAGTGTGTGGATGTTTAAGGCCTGAATTCTCACTATTTTTCATCCATTTCACTGATTGGATTCATGCTTTTGAGTGTCTAAGATGTTCTTTAATGTTCATGCTTGATTTAGTTCATAATCAAGTTCTTTAGCAATGTTTTCCATAGAACATCTTCTCCAATTTCAGAGAGCAACTTTGCTCCAGTTTTCCCCTGTTTTTCAGTAAATCACTGCACGCACTGTTTTTGTTTTTGATTTATTGTGAGTAACTCAGTGCACCAAAATTCAATCTGATTTTTGCCTCATTTAGCTAACATCTAGAAGAAAAAGACAAAAAAAACAATCATTCAAAAATGTTGAGTACAAAAAAAATGAAAAATCACACAAGTTGGGGCTCATGTTTCCGTTTTCTGGCACTGCAATTTCTGAAATTCACTGTTTCATTGTTGTTTTGTGCGTGTTTCTGTGTTTTTAGTGCTCGTTTTCACCTGAATTTTGGCTTGAGTATGTACTCTATATTGCTTCATTATTGATTTGCTTTGAAGTCAATTCATCACTTCATTTGCTACTACTTTGCAATGAGTACTTCAGCCATATTTTGAGCACTTTTGTTTTTCTTTTTTTTTTCATCTGTTCTATGGCATTTCTAGGTTCCTTTTGTGGTGCTTGCTTTTATTTTCCAGCCTTTAATTTCTTGCTTGTCACTTCTTGAATCTCCTTCTAGTCATGTTTCATTTCAATTCTCTTTTGGTTTAGCATTTCTAATTAGCTTTTCTTGCTTTCTCCTTTGTTTGGGTTCATATACTTGAATCTTAGTTATTGGTTGTGATTGATGATGCTATGAAGTTTAGAATGGTTTCTATGATTTGGTAGCATCTTAGGTGGTGGATATTGAAGTAGAATTTTAGCTTTTTTGTTTATCCTTTTCCTCACCTATTAAGAGTTTGGGACCTATTCATTTGAGAGTGTGTGTGCTAACTCCATTGCTTGGTATAGTTTTCTTGCTGGTGCAGGTTTGGTGGTTGTTTTGGCCTTAAAACCGAGACTATAGTTGTTATTTTGCACTTCATTTTGGTGGCTTAAGGTGCTTACAAGTGCCTTACTTGGTGGTAGCCTTTGTTCAAATCAAAAGGATGCTACAAGCCAAGCTCTTGGCTCTTGATTTTGTGCAAATTGGCAGCACTTTGGCAGCACATTTGGAGTTGCATTGTTTCTTATTTTTGGCTTTAATTCTTTGTACTTTGTACTTATTTTTGGCACATCTTATTTGGTACCATTTTGAAGCCTCCTTGATTGTGAAATTGCATCTTTTGAGCATCAAAATTTGAGATATTAAGTGGATTGATGTTGCTTCATTTTGAGTACCAAATTAGTGAACCAAGAAGGAAAGAAGTGATAGAGAGGAAGAGGAAGAGGAAAGGAAAGAATCTGACAGGGCGTTGAGAGAAAAGAGAGAAAAGATTTTGCTGAGTTTTTCAAGCCAATTTTCCTTCCCATTGCTTTAAAATCCTCAAAAGATTTTGCAAAATCATACTTTGAGTTAATGTTGCCTACTAGGTTTGAGATAACTCAAAGTACACTAAATTATTTTGGTGAAGTAGGTCTTGTTCATTTTCAACTAACTTTCAACAATACAACAAGACCTTCTTTTGTCCTCTACTTTAGATATACTCTTGGTTATCAATTAGATCTTCCTTATGAGTATTGTGTTCATTCCACTTTTAATATACCACATTTAATACCTTTTGTAGGATCCATGGATGATGAACACCAAGATTTGAGGGCAAATCCTCTTCAAAGGGGGAAGGGATGATGTGATCCCAATAAGCCTAAGCCCAAATGCATCAACAAGCCCAAGCCCACCTCGAGGCCTAATCATCACACACCCACACTTATCCTTTTGCACTCCTGGGCAAAATTTGAAGAATTTCAAAACTTTATTCTGAGGTCTTTTATTCCATATTTTCAGTGGATTAAAGAAATGAATACAAATGGAAACAGATCAATCTTCTAGAAATCATGTTGTCATGCACAAACAAATGGATAATATTCTGTTTTTCACACATGAGTTAATCTTTTGAGTTTACAAGATAATCAAATATGAAAGAGAAACACTCAAGTTAAATATATATTT
>Ga0214543_1004800_pt1 | contig 25410 bp, 10 predicted proteins | sample CNSS2metaG_FD_160094 | JGI IMG/M metagenome (GOLD analysis project Ga0214543, IMG submission 160094) | Root nodule microbial communities from cowpea collected in UCLA plant growth center, Los Angeles, California, USA - CNSS2 | ecosystem: Host-associated > Plants > Roots > Nodule | place: USA... | reverse complement strand
CTTTTGCACGAGACCAAAGTTCTCAATATTCCTATATTTTATTTTAACAACAATATGTACATATGCATTTCATTTCAATATAATATATAACTCAATGTACATTTAAAAAAAATAAAATAAAATGTGTGTGCCCATCAAGAATTGGTTATTATAAATTTAATGTCTATATCGATAACAATACCTGCATTTTTTTTTGTTTAAAAATGTTACATCAATCTTACATTATGTTTGTATTTTTGTTTAAGTTGATTATTCATGTGTGTACATTACTTTTGCACGAGACCAAAGTTCTCAATATTCCTATATTTTATTTTAACAACAATTTGTACATATGCATTTCATTTTAATATAATATATAACTCAATGTACATTTAAAAAAAATAAAATAAAATGTGTGTGGCCATCAAGAATTGGTTATTATAAATTTAATGTCTATATCGATAACAATACCTGCATTTTTTTGTTTAAAAATGTTACATCAATCTTACATTATGTTTGTATTTTTGTTTAAGTTGATTATTCATGTGTGGACATTACTTTTGCATGAGACCAAAGTTCTCAATATTCCTATATTTTATTTTAACAACAATTTGTACATATGCATTTCATTTTAATATAATATATAACTCAATGCATTTCATAATATGTTTGCATTTTTCCATTTTTCTTTAAATTGATTATTCATATGTAGACAATACTTTTGTACGAGACAAAAGTTCACAATATACCAATATTTTATTTTAATAACGATATGTAATATGTACGAAACAAAAGTTCACAAGACACCTGATTACTATACCTTGCCGTCAAAATCACACCCTTCAGATTTATTCTCAAATGTAGTCATTTCAATATTTCAATATAAATTAAGTATAACTATAAACTATGTATTGTGTAACTATGGATTATATCAATATATAATGAATATAATCAATGGTCTTGAATAATTAGATAATAAAGCAAATTGTCATAATTAGCCAAAATCTAAATGATATATTTATAAATCTACATAAATTATATCAATAATAACAAAACTTTATTTTTTAACTAATATAATATATAATATTTAAACAAAATACCTATAACAACAATAACACAAAAACAAAAAAATACCCGTGCGTACGCACGGGTCTCATGCTAGTTTATGAATTTAAAATTGCATACCTGGATTGTTGTGTATAAATGATATGGTATCATTTACATTTTCAAACCAAAGCTTATTAACAAATGAGATATCTATTGATCTCAACAATGGTGTGTTGATGTTGCCTCTTGAAAAGCTTTTCATATTTGGAACATTGCTCACTCTCAAAGTTTGTAAGTTAGGCCAATCAAGAGATCCACAATAATGACTGAAATTCACCAACTTTGGAAGATCCTTGAGTACTAAACATTTCAATTGAGGAAAAATGGTAGATACATTTTTATTTTCATCACTCGATATCACTTCCATTAGTTCTTTGCAACTACACAACCTCAGTAATTTGAGTTTTTCAAGATATTTGGAGGAAGAAAGTGAAAATATACTTTGAATGCTACCACAACGGACAATGAAAAGTGACACCAAATTTGAGAAGAATGGAACATGAGGTTCCTTGTTCCATACAAATTTCAAATTATTTAGGTTACTCAATGCTATTGTCATGAGTTGAGGAAACATTTCTTCCATAGGATGATCTGGTCTGTCATATTCAAGGTTGAATATTGTGATCAATGATTCACATTTGTCTAAATGCAGTTCTTTCATGTTGTTGAATCTTGTGATCATACTAGAAGAGATGACACTTGATAATTTATTACTGTTGCTTAAAGTCAAATTTTCCAGTTGACAAAATGATTCAGAAGGAGAAGTGCAGTGCCAAATCTCATTAACATCTTGATCTATTATATAAAGCACCTTCAATTTTTCCAATGACAACTACAGAAAAAAAAAAAAGACAAATTTAAAATATACGAAGCAACAAACCAAAGTTGAATACAACTAAGAAGTATTACAATGTAAATGTTAACAAATTTCGTACTTTCATTCCATTTTCATTAAAAAAAAAAAACTAAATAAAATATAGCATAAACAATCCGTTTAGTATAAAAAATATTAACATATGACATTTTTGTGTACAACAAGAAAAAAATAACAATCTTATCAAACAAATTTAATTTTGTTAATGATTAAGGAATATATACATATAAAAGAATTAGAAAAGACTTAATTTGCATGGAGGCACTTATAAGGAATATTATACATGTGTAACTTCAAATTGAAACGTACCGAATTTGGGAAGAAATAGGTTGAAGTAACTTGTTCTTGGTGTTCTTTCACCTCATTTGCCTCTTCAACAAATGTGATCAAGGAAGGACAATTTGTAATTCTCAATGTTTCCAAGGATGGAAATTCTGATGTAGAAGGAAATGCAACACACAAATCTCTCAGATTTTGAAGAGTAACATCCTTCAACTCAGAAAAAGTTGTTCTATCTCTCTCTTCTTCTTTTTTGATGATGATGGTCTTACATAAGACATCACAATCCACAATTTTCATTTTTGTTAAAGTTATTGATATTGGTAACCAATTAAGAGACTTGCATAACTCCACTTGCATCATATGCAGATTTTGACATAACCTCGCATATTCTTTGTGAATGATATGAGTTAAACTAGGTAGGTTAATCAAAATCAATTCATCTAACTGGGGAAAATAATCTATAGAGTTAGGTATTTCCTCCCCAAGGATCACCGTTTTCAATGCACCACAATTACTAACAAAGAGTTTTCTCAAATTCTTCATCTCATGCGATGTCGTGAAGAGAAAAAATATAGAGGGACAAGTTTCTAGGTGTATAATTTGCAGATTTTTGAACTCCATATGCCATTGAAGGTCCTGATAGAATAATTCCTTCACCTCATATACTTGGATTAACTTTAATTCCTTTATTTGTGTCAAATACTTGACTTTTTCATCCAGAAAAGGAGGATTAGAAAAGTCAAATAGAAAATATTGTGATAAATTGCAGTGCTGAATTTCAATAACTTCAAGCTTTTTTGACCTATTCATCAAAATAGATATAAAGTCAGCCAATATACGATCACAGTTTTTTGCTCGAAACACTAGAATGTTGGTGAAATGTGAAGGTCGAAGATTATGCATTCTCTTGCGTAATTCCTCAGTGTCATCAATCTCATATTCAACAATCGTTGAATAAAAATCATCCTGTAAAACATCATTTCTTCTCTTGTTATTATTTTGCATGTAACAGAAGCTATATTAACTGATATAACAACAGAGAGAACTAACCCATGATTCAAAAATATTTGCTAGAGACTCTTGATTTTCCAATATCACAGTTTTGTTTTTCCCAAGCCACACTTTATTATGTTGGGACAATGGTTCACGATCACATTTTTTAAAGATGGCCACTCAACGATATCTCCACAAGAAAATTTCTTTAAACTTGGTAAATTTTCAAAGTGTATTTGGTTTGCTTCTGGATATTCTATTACAATCGTGGATTCTTTAACTCCAAGAAGTTCTGAATGTAACCGCTGTCCCATTCAAGTATATGTAAACAAATAAGGAATAAAAACATGTAAAGAATAATTATTTTCAAAGCATTACTAAAATAAAGAATAAAAGAATAGTATTGATACTTTTAAAGCATTGGTTCAGGAAAAATTAGATTTTATTACAAATTGTTGAGAAGTTCTTCTTTTTCTAATGCATAAGTAACTTTTAATTGAGTTCATATTTTTTTTAAATTCATTATTTGATTGAAAGTTAAATCCATAAAAACTATATACATATATTCTCACCACTATGTTGAATGCTGCCGACTCCTTGAACCCAAACTTTTGTTGTAGCAATTCACTATCGTCTTCACTCCAGACTCTTTTACGCGAATGCATGTCACCAACCTGAAATACTACTTTTATGCATCAGTTTCTTTTTATAACTTAAAGTAAAATGCTTTTTTTTTCCTCTTCTAAAAATCCTTTTAAATAATTCCAAACAAATCGTAATCCTAATAGCACATCAATGAGAGGGAAAAAAATATTCATGAAATATGAAATATTACCTGGTTGAGACTAAGGTTGTATATATTATGCTGATATTGGAATTGTGGAAGAAAGATAATGCCACTCAACAACCTTTACCTCTATAGTTTGCACAACAAAATGAAAGCTTTTATATATACATCTCCAATTACAATAATCAAAGCTTTTGCTTTTTCACTTCGTTTTCCTCCAAAATAGGTTCTGCAAGTTTTTTAAATTCTTTCCTCACCATCAACAACCAAATCTTTGCTTTTTGTTTTGGTTAACGTATTAATTCTTTGCTTTAAATCTATACTTTATATTTCGAGGTTTTCCTTATTAATCAAATTTCTGTATGCTTATTTGTAAGAAATATATTCAAAATTCTTTAGAAATTATCATTTGATTTATAAAGAGAAGAACCGGTTAAAATTGATCGAGGAAGAGGACAAATCAACTAACATATTAGGACAAGATAACCTCAAATGTTTATGCCAGTAACATTAGTCTAAGAAACATAACTTAGCATAACTAATGAAGGATTAAGATGACTAATTATAGATAAAGAAATCCTAAGACCGGATATCGTACGAAGATTAAGTCCATACAAAATTAAAGACAATTATTTACACTATATGTCATCTATATATTTCAATTATTATAATTGTTAAAAATCCAAGTGTGAGTCTAAGTCCCACATTGGCTCAAATCTCATTGATGTTGTATCTCCCCTCTGAACCTATCCTTCGATAGTCCTAACAAGTGGTATCAAAGTCACAACCTTAAGATTTTGGGTTGAGAATGGTGTCAATTAGAGATGGCAAATAAACTCGTCCCGTGGGTATTGCCCGAACCCGTCCCCGTTTTGACAGGGAATCCCCACATTGATTGGGTATGGATATGGGGAATCCCTGACTTTTTCAATTAGGTATGGGGATAGATATGGGTATGGGAATGTACATATCCCAGCCATAATACTCGTCTCTGCCATATCTCCGTCCCCATTTAAATTATTAAAACATTCACAATTAATTAAGTAACCATATACATATATATATATATATATATATATATATATATATATATATTATTTCTTCTAATTATTTGGTTTGTCATGAAAATCATCTGCATATATTGGATATTTTTCATCTTATCATAAACTTTATGGAATTATGTTAAAATGATGTATGTCAATTAAAAAAATTGTATGTCTCACATTTGAATATTTCTATTATTTTTTCATATTTTTATTTATTATATATTTTCCTTTCATATGAGAATGTTTAATACTCTCAATTTAATTGTTTAATAGCATAAATCTTTCATTTACTAGGTAACATAGAAAAAATATATTATATATTTATTATTATTCATTTTTATTTCATTTAAAGAACTCTTTTGTTTTGCTAAAACAATTTTCATTATTTCTCAACCATTGAATATATATGTTGATATTTGAAAAGTTTGTTTAGATCTCTAAGGTATTTTTTAATTTTTTAATATTTTTATTTTTTGTTTATTTTCATCACATAGAATACTATTTCAATATATTTTATCTAATTATTTTTTATTTTCTAATTCATTATCAAACAAACTGTAATTTTTTACTATAATTGTATAAATAACTTTTATTTACTATAATATAAAAATTGAATGTAATTGCCATGAATATTTTTATCACCGTCCAGGATATATTAGAGTTTAAAAGATACAAGATCTATGTCAAAAATGTTATTATTATATTTATTATTTGTTATTTGCGTCATTTTGATGAAGTGGTGTATTATAACTTTTATTAGTTTATAAAAAATAGATTCATTAGAAATTAAAAAATTAAAGTAAACAAATATTTAAAATATATTTAATTTGAATATTTGTTTTCTTTTTATATTTTTTTAAAAGTATTTTTAAATTTTATCAACTAGGTTTCATTAATGTTTGAAAATTTAATAAATATTTTTATTCTCATCAAATTTTATTTGGTATTGTAATCTAAAATGTAAATAATTATAATTTATTTAAAGTATTTGATATCGAAGAAACAATTATACTCCTATTGAATATTTGATAATATTATGTTTCCTTTATCGTAATTTTTTATTAGTTTATAAAAATTAATTAAAATTAATATTGAAGTAATAAAAAAACGGGTATGAGTACGGGTACGAGATTATACCCGTTATCCGGTGGGAATGGGGATGAGACAAAAGTTTGATACTTGTTGGATTTAGGTATGAGGATGAAGATGAATTTTTTCTACGGGGATGGGTATGGGACAACGAAACTCGTTCTCGTCCCGTCCTGTTGCCATTCCTAGTGTCACATGCCTTATGTGGTTGAGCTCATATCTCATTTATATATATAATATAAATAGAGTGGGTCCTATTATATTGAATAGAGGTGGGCATGGATTGAATTTTTAATGATCCAATCCACATCCATTTTAGATCCAAATAATTGAATTAGATTTTCAACCCAAATTCATTTTTTTAGCAAAACTAGTTTAGATTTTTTTAAAATCTAGATCCAAATATTTGGATCAAGATTTAAATCCAGTCCAAATATTTGAATCAAGTTCAAAATCCAGAATTCACTCTTTATAAAAGAAATTTAAATTGAATTTTCTAAAACTTGTGTTCTTAAGGCCAACATGACTCAGTCCGTAAGGTCGTCGGGCACGACTCGTCTGAGTCGTCAAGCCGACCCATCCTAGTCCATCTTAGTCTTCGGGACCGCAGGCCCGTTCGGGTCATCGGGCCTCCCGGCCCGTTTGGTTCTTCGGGTCCGTCTGACCCGTTCTATTCTTCGGGACTGCTTGGCCCGTTCGATTATTCATGTCCGCTTAGCCAGTTCGGTTCTTTGGGCCGATTTGGCCCGTTCGAGTCTTCGGGCCTGCCTGACCCGTTCGGGTCATCGGGCCCCCTGACTTGTTCGTGTCTTCGGTCTGAGTCTAAATTTAGCCTAATCCATCTCAACCTTTAGCCTAACCCAACTAAAAATTTAAACTGAAAATTTAGATTAGATTTTTTGGATTATCCATATTTGAAAATCTTGATTTATAGAATGGATATCCAATCCATAAAATATATAAAATGTAGATTAAATTGAAATCCAGATCCATTAAATGGATTTTAAATGAATTGGATTTTTAATAAAATGGATTTTAAATGGATTAGATCAAAGAAAAAATGGATTGGATCAAGAAAATTAGATTTTTTGCCCGCCCATTGAACATAGAATTTATAAGAGCAAGTAGTTGTATTATATCTAATTAACATAGAGTTTACCCTTAACGGAATTCTAATTACTCTTAGATTGAGATTGTAAAACTTAGTCTTCAATGGGATTGTTGTCATGATAATGTTTTTTTGCAGCATCATTTAGAGAAGGAATGGTATATTGTTGTCATTTGTCTTTCTTTTTGTATATATTACGTTATGTATGGGTTGGGACAGCCCAATTGTCTCTGTTCAATATATTTTTTGTGTTGATTAAAAAAAAAACTCTTAGATTGAGATTCTTTGGATGAATCTTGTTAAGACCTAGACGGTCTAGACTTGTCAATTGTTGGACTATCATGTAAAAAAATTTGATGATAATAAATATGACCATATATTCTTATATAATGTTTATAAACCTTCTCTTATGTCTTTTATACATAAATTAATTATGTGTACAAGTTTAAAATTTTCTCAAATCCACTTAAACACTACACTTAGCATTCAAAGCGTTAAATATATCGAAACAAAGTGATTTGAAGACATTCAAATCTTTCTATAAAGAATTAATTAGCAATTTATATTTGTATACAATCAATAAACATATTTTTGTCAAATATTATTGTATGTTTCTTTGTTTACAAAGTAGTACAGTACAATCTTCTGCACATGGATTGAATATATATATATATATATATATATATATATATATATATATATATATATATATATATATATATAAAGTTCACATTTGTGTAAAGAATAAATAATTATGTTATCATATCATTTTTAAATATTATACAAGTAATATTCATATTTCTAACCACAAATTGAATAAAAGAAAATGTTTTTGCCTTTATTGCAATATGTGATTTGTTGAAATGTTACAATATATGCATTTTCCACTTTGAAGTTACTTACTAGTGAAATAGTAATACTAGTAGTTAAGAATATTGATCAAGTTTTCAATCTTAGAGAGAGACCGAGAAGGAACAACCAGTAATAATTTGTGTGCTAGCCTTGTAATCATAGTACATTATTTTAAAAGTTTCTTAGAAATACATATAAAATAATCTTGTTTGGATCAAAATTTCGTAATTTATATGGGATTCATGAATTTGAATAGATCTCATTTCAAATTGTTTTATTTTTTAAATGTTTTATTTGAATAAAGTAATTTTAATTTAGTGAATTTTAATTTTTTTTTATAAATTAACCAAATTCAAAACAAAAACTATTTAAATATAACAAAATCGTTAAAATTTTAAAATATCAGTATTAATAATATTTTGTAATTAATATTGATTCATTTTATTTTTTTTATCAAAGTTTTGTAAGATTCTTTTATTTTATATTTGCAATTTTTTTCAATTTATGTTAATCAAGTTCAAATTATTAAACGCTAGATCGGGGCGAGTGGCTCAAGCCAAGGACGAGATTAGTTGATTAGTTGGGTTGAACAGACTTAAGGCAAGTCAACATAGTCTAGATGAGTTTACATTGTCTAAGTTAGGACTAATCCATTGATAATGTTAATTCTTGTCATTGTCTGAGTCATATTTTATTAACAAAATTAACTCTTCCATAGCTTTTAACATTCTTAATCTTCAATTTTATCCTACTTTCCTAGAGAAGTATATTTTGGGTTGCACTAATCTAATAATACCATTTATCTCGCTTTTTGTGTCTAATTTTATGGCAGGAACCTTTGTTCCAAAACCTAGACAAGTTAGCAATCCTGAGTAATAAGGAGAAGATAAAAAAATGTGAAATAATAGAGGAGACAGAGCTCGTTGGGCGCCACGCAAAGGTTAGGCGATACAAAGTCAGAGAGCTTCTCCAATTCTGCAGAAAGCCAGCGTCGGGTCGCCAATACCAACGTCGGACGCCAGCTTCGTTCCTGAAGGGTGCATCGTGGGCCACCTAAAGGGCGTTAGGCGCCAGATGAACAAAGTCATCTTTTCTCTTCTTTAGATGCTCGTCTCTGACGGTGGACAACTTGCATCGGGAACCACTTTTGTTGATGTGGCAAGTTGGTTTTATATCTTTTTGATTTCTCAAGGGAAAGTTATATATCTTGAAACGTTTTGAGCACGAAAAACACTCTTTGGAGAGCTTGGAGGTCTATTAGGGCTTGTCAGAGAAATCTTTTCTTCCTCCTTGTATCTTCATCTTCTTCCGCATTTCATTTTTTAAGCTTGTGCTCTACATGACAATGGAGAGATAAACCCATTTTGTTGGGGGTAGATATAGCCACTAAACTCTCTTGTTTCTTCGAATGTTTTGAATATATACATGTTTCTTCCATTAAATGCTAGGATCTTTGTTTCTTTACTTAATGCTTGCTTTGATTTGGCCACTCATTGCATGATACTTGGTTTATTGAGTATGGGAAAATGTCTTTTGAAACCTAGATTTGGAACAAGATACCTAATGGAACTTGATTTTAGGAATGAAGCTTGACCCATTAGTTGTCTTAAACCCTAGTTCATAAAGCGGGTTCACTTATTTGGGATTCAATGGATTAACTCTTAATGAGGAAACCTAGGCTCATTCAACTAAGAGAGTAGGGTTTAAGTAAACTTATGGGTTGACATTAGTATATTAATGAAGAGTTTGAGTGTTTTAAACACATGAGAGTGAAGTCCGTGAAATCTAACCCCAACAATATCAATCCATTTCATTTCTAGTCTTTTCCGCTCGCTAAATGCTTTGGATTTCCCAAGTTCATCTTTTTTCATCTATGTTGAATTTATTTTCTAGCACAAAAACCTCCAGTTATGGAATTATTCTTTAGTCTAGATTAGTTATTAATTGCACAACTCTTTGGTATTGCACGACTCTTTTGGGAAACGATATTCCGGTCTTACTAGTTATTACTTGCACGATTTGGTACGGTTGCCAAAGTGTTAACACCCAGTTTAGCCGAGTTGGACTAGGCCCAAGTCAGTCCTAATCCGGTCAAGACCGGGTTGAACTAAGTTAGTTTGTCCCAAATGGAGCTAAGTTAACTCAGGTTTGATTGAGTTGAATATGTCTAAGTCTAATCGAGTTGAGTCAACTTGAGCTCGATCAAGTCATGTTAGCTTGAGTGAGTCGTGTCGAGCTAAGTTGACCTGGGTTTCACTTGGGCTGAGTCTAAGTGGGATTGGGCTCAAGTGGGACCAAGACAAATAAAGTCAGATTTAGCCAAGTCGAGTTGGACTATGTTGAATTGATACATCTAGTGTGGACCATGTCAAACTAAGTTAGGTTTCATCAAATTGAGTCACTACAAGAAAATCTCACATTAACAACCAATTTTTGTGACAAAAAATTTTTATTCACTATAATAACCAATTTAAATACTAATTTATAAAAAAAATTATTGGTTTTTAAAATAGTCACTATTATGAATAAAAAAATTTAATTAGTCTCTAAATTGCTTTCTAAAATTTGCCAACCAAGATGTTCGCTATTAAGAGAATTAGTTTATAAATTGGTCACTAAATATTAGCTATCAAGGTTTTGGCTACCAAAGAAATTAGTTTCTAAATTAGCCGCTAATTAATTAGTGACCAATTTAGCAACCAAATATAATTTTTTTATTCATAATAGTGACTATTTTAGTAATCAATAATATTTTATTTTGTAAATTGGTCAATATAATAACTAACCAATTTTACAATTTTTAGTAATTAAAATTGGTTATTATTTAAGAATCTTCTTGTAGTACTTACTCTACCTGGACTTTGGTCAAACCAAATTGTCTCACACGATCCAATCAACGAAGACCAAAATATAAATTTAAAAAATAGGAATGTTTCAAATTCTTACATTTTGGTTGAATTTGAACTTCAGTAATCCAATTATTCTAATGAAATTTTCAAAATTCAATTTCTTTCAAAAATTATGTACTTAAACAACATATTTTATCGTAATGCAATTCAAATTCTATGAAAAAACAAATGAATTATTATCTTAAAACACTATATCCAATCAAAGATAAAAGGTGTGGATAAAGTGGTATAAACTTTTATTTAATTTTCTTTATCCAATACTCTATCAATTTTTTTGAGAAAAATTTTGTAAATCTTTTCAATCTCTTCTCCTAAGATCAGTTTTCTATTTTAAACTTTTCAAATTTCTTAATGACTTAGTTTGTTATTTTAAATTTGTCAAATTTCTTAAATGAATGAAAATTCGTTGAACAAAAGAAGTTTAGAATTAACTTTAATTCTCTCTTAATACTAGAAATTCATTGCGTCAACTATGTAAAACTAGAAATTCTACATCATTTTTCCAAAACCAAGATCAATTCCAGACTAACCAGGTTATTCATTCTAACAAGTTTAAAAAGTAACAATATCACATACGAAACATAAATTGCCTTTTATAACTAATATTTCTCAACATGAACACGTAAACCTCAATTTCAAGCCTTAAATCAATAATAATAAAAATACAATCAATATCAATTCAAATATTTCAAAGCCCAAAATCAACCATTTTGTTGATAACAATATTTTCTAAATAGATATTCAACTTAAAATAGTTCCTCTTTTCTGAAAAATTATTTGGAGTACAATAAATAGGTTAATGAGAGATGAAACCAACTATACAAGTGTTAGTCAGCGATGTTAGAAATTATTTGAATTTCAGTCCATCGATCTTTTAAAGTAAAAATAGAAATAGGAAGAATAAAATTAGGGAGAATAAATATATAGAATGAAGGTAGACAAAATGATCTTTATTTAAAATATTTGATAATAAACTTTATAAATCATAAATACGCCTTTTCCATCTTCGTATATATATAAGTCCCATAAATAAGTAAATAATTTGTGTCATGATCGAGCGTTTATTATTAGACTAAAAACTATAGTCAATAATCAGGACGTAACTCATTTTACTTAGGAATGTAACAGTCCAATTGTCACGATTCAATTGTGATCCGACCTACTTAACCATCGTCACGAAACAATTGATATCATATATAACAATCTCTTCCTCAATAATTGTCCTAATAAAAATCTCACCTGAATTGTAACTTGAACTAATTAACCTCTACCATAAAAGAACATTTGTGGAACCCGCAACATTCCATAAAATCTTATGATCTTGCTTGAGAAAATGGCATTTAAGAAGGTGTTGTCATTTTGAAACTCAAATTTTCAGAAAATAAAGGGAAGAAGGGAACGATGTAGTGCCGAAGCTTCTACTACTCTTGTCTGTCCGTGACAAGTTGTCAACAAAACACGACGTGTTCTCATTGCTGACACCGACAGATTGTGCAATCTTTGACCCTTATTATAATGCTTTTCATATGCTACTTGTCTCCCACTAGCTACCTCAAAAAATGTGTCTTCATCTCATCTTATATATCATAGCACCAAGAATCAAAAATAACCAAGCCACTTACCTCTTTTTTTTTTCTTTCTTGTGGCTTCAATATTCAAGCTTCTTCCATATCAGTTCATGGCTTTGTCTTTCTTCTGCTGTTGCCGTTTCTCATCAGATTCCTCACATTCCAAAGAGTTCATATGCCATGGTGATGTTTGCATGCTCAGAGACAGGAAGAAGTATCAAACCAAAAGATCCAAGACCAAGCAATAGCGAAGAAGGTTTTATGCAACTATGATGTTTGATTTTGTGCATGTTATCAATGGTTCTATGGTAAAATATTGAAGGAGATTGGAGAAAGAATTTTTTGTTCCACTTCTCTCCTTTCTTTAGAATTTTCATGGCTGAGAAAGTCTGTTGATAGCTACTTCATAAAATTTCTTGAAAAATAAAGTTTTCTTGTGAGAATAATGTGCATGTTAATTTCTTTCTTATGATTTTTATCCTTATTCATTTTTTGTCTCACACTGATTGGAGAAAGCAAGATTTTTTTTTTCTTCCACACATCAAACTTATGTCAGATAAAAGAAATTATAATAAAAAATATTCATGTATGTATGTATGTAGATAATATATCCACCTATTAGTTGAGAATGTATATGATTTTAGAAGAATACAAATGTTAATCATCACAACCAGATTTTCTTCATACTCCATGAAAGTAATGGGAGTCCAATTACTTGGTTAAGAGAAAAATATATGATAAGTAATATATACGAGATATATGTGTAAGAATTGTTAAGGAATGTATTGCACAAAGAACATTATTCTATGAAAAATATGTAAATTCATATGAGAAAAGTTGAAACTTAAATAGATTTTATTAATGAAGAGAATATTGTTATAAAAGTTATTTTCCATCTTTTCCATTTCTAAGTTAAGTAGTAAGGGGGCTGACATATCAGATCTATTTAACTATTTCATAAGAATTAAAGAAAAATAATTCAGTTAGTGATATTAATTTATTAACATGTTGTATAACTTTTTTTTTTTTCAAAATTATTCCTATAGTTGAAATTTCATGTACCTAATATATCTTTTTTCATCTAAGTAATTCATTCACGATCATTTAAAATAATTTTTATATAAATTAAGGCTTAAATACGTTTTTAATCACAAATAACTGTTTTTCCCTTAAAAAACAATGGCTTTTCTTTTCCTAATATTTTTTTAATATGTTTTCTGATTTAAAACCAGGTTAGATAAGACTTTGAACCATTAGATAAAGCAATTTAAATGTATTTTGAAACAAAATAAAATAACAAAATTGATTACCTATGAGCGCTTAAAATATATTTAAATCAAAATATAATAATAATAATAATAATAATAATAATAATAATAATAATAATAAAATACGTTAGAATATTTTTTACAAAACATATGATAAAAAAAATTGGCTTTACTTATAGTCTTATAATTTGTTGTTTTGGTTAATTTTGATCCTTTTATTATTTTTTTATTCAATTTAAATTTTCAATTTTCAATTTAGTTCCTCATTATTTTTTATTTAATTTAGTCCTTCTTTTTTTTTAAATGATCCAATTTTGTCTTCTGCAATTTGAGATAAAGTTAGTAATTAAGCTTAATTTAAACTTACATGTAAATGTTAAAATATTTTTTTAGAATTTATACATCAAATCAATCTACCTAAATATAAAAAACTTGAGTATTTTGATGGGTTGTAAAAAATTAAATAATTTGAACATTTAAGAGGAATAATTTGATGTATAAATTATAAAAAATTATTTTAACATGTATATATGTATATATGAGTTGTAATTGAGCTTAATTACTAATTTGGTCTCAAATTGGAAGATAAAATTGGATTGTTTAGAAAAAAAAATTACTAAATTGAATAAAAAAATATAAGGGGATCAAATTGAATATATTTTAAAAATTGAAGAATTAAATTGGATTTAAAAAAAACACGAAAATGAACCATAGTAACAAACTAGAGGATTAAATCATAAATTAAGCCAAAAAAATCATCACCTTTTTTTTCTCAAAATCAGGGCTTAAAGTGTAAGTTTTTTGTTTAGTTTCTGAAAGTTGTAACTAGAGCTAAGAGGTTTAGTGGTTAAATAGAAGGGAAGAGAGAAAAAGGTTATGGGTTTCATCATGTTGTTAACAATTTAATTTTGAAGGGAAAGGTTGGTTTTGTTGGTTTAGTAAGGAGAGTGGAAGACTCTGCATCCTGTTCTTCATTTTTCCACTTCATATTTCCATGTCTTTTTATTCGCATTGCATTGATATGTTTTGTCATTATGAATTTAGGTGCTGGATGACTCTACTTCGCAGGCTGGTGAGTGTGGCCCAAAGATGTATCAAGGTTTTTTTATTTTCCTTTAAGGCTGCAAATGATTTAAAAACTTTTTTCGTTAACAAAACTTAAGAACTAATATTTGTGGATCAAAAAGTAAAAAAGATGTAATTAGTCCTATTTAGAATTGTACGTCTATCGACATCTCCGGTCAAGCGGTCCAAGGATAAATGGCCCAAGGCCACTTGTTACAAGCGGACGATCTCTTGGGTTGTTGATGTGTCAATTTCTCCGAAGTGATTTGTGAGAGCTCGCAACCGAACTGCCTCCGCCGTTCATTCTAGTGAAATTTTGTCGTCCTAACATAATTATGGGGAACTCCATGAGAACGCACGGCTCTTCGGTCAAGCGGCTGCACCAAAACTAAATTAGTAAGCTAAAAGTAAATTAAAGTAATACAAGTCAGTTTAAAAAGCAATTGGGTCATGATTGAGAAAACCCTAATCACGGACCCATGTCAAAAACTATAAATAGGAGCCCAGAGTAATTTGACGAGGACTTTTACTTCACATTTATTACAGCATTAATTGCGCTTACCCAAACGGACTTGAATTGACTTAAGCATCAGAGCCTTGTCTGGTCCACCGAGCAGAAAAGGACAGAAGGAGGACGAACAGGAGATTGAGTGAAGACAAACAAATTGAATGTTGGAGATAAATGCTTAGTCCCTATACCCGAAACAAGAACACAAAAGATTTAAATACTTTTCATTAACAAAAACTAACAACTAACATTTATAAATAAAAAATTAAGTAGTATTAATTAGATTAGGTTTTTTATAGAAGTTTTTGTTATATAAAATTTTCAATCTCATATATTTCTTAATTTGTAAGTGTCTAATAAGCATTTCTAGCCTTATGTTTCAAATTTTCAATTAAGATTTCGATTCTTAATTTGTTCTTGAATTTACATCGATTGTTTTGATTGTTTTCAGTTGTAGACTTATTCTACCATTGCTCTTCATTTTTCCACTTCACTGTTCCATGTTTTTTATTCACATTGCATTGATATATTTAATCGTTCTGAGTTTAGGTGTTACTTTCAATGGAAGACTCTGCTTCTGAAGGTGGTAAGTGTGGTCCAAGGATGTATCAAGGTCTTTCGACCCTGCTTAAGACTGCAAAAGATTTAAAAAAAAATTCCCCACTAACATAAATTAATAACTAATAATTGTTGATAAAAGAAAGAGAAGTAATTTTAAGATTTGAAGAGAAATTTCATCTATAAACTGAATTTTATTACTCAGAACAAGAAATAGCATGACGCATAGATTTTCATTAGAATGAAAATGAAGAAAACAAGTACTCAAAGACTCTGGAAGGATTAGTCCTTGAATCCCATAAAAATTAGTCTTTATAGGCTAGTTTTGTAGTTTCGGTGCATACCAACAGTACACAAAGCAAGACGTGTTCTCACTGTTGACACTGACAGATTGTGCAATCTTTGACCCTTATTATAATGCTTTTCATATTCTACTTCTCTTCCACTACCTACCTCAAAAAAATGTGTTGATCTCATGTTATAGGTATCATAGCACCAAGAATCAAAAACAACCAAGCCACTAAGCTCTTTTTTTCTTTCTTGTAGCTTCAATATTCAAGCTTCATCCATCAGTTCATGGCTTTATCTCTCTTCTCCTGTTGCCGTTTCTCATCAGATTCCTCACAGTCCAAAGAGTTCATATGCCATGGTGATGTTTGCAGGCTCAGAGATAGAGATAGGAAGAAGTACCAAGCTATAACATCCAAGAGAAAGTAATAGCAAAGGTGTTATGCAAAAAATTAATTCAGTTTGTAAAGTTGATTTATTAACATTTTTTATAACTTTTTTTTCAAAATTATCTTAATATTGAGATTTCATTTGCTCCATATTTTTTCATCAAATTAATTCACTCATCATCGTTTAAATTTATTTTTATAAAAATTAAGGCTTAAATACGTTTATAATCACAAATAACTGTTTTTTGTCTTAAAAATAATGACTTTTTTCCTAATATTTTCATTTGTTATGTTATTTCTTCTGATTTGAAAGTGGGTTAGATAAGACTTTGAACCATTAAACAAAGCAATTTAAATATCTTATTGAAACAAAAAAAAAATAATTAAAAACAAAAAAAAAAGATTAAAAAAATATAAAGAATCGAACCAAACTTGGTTATCTATTAGCGTTGAAAATATATTTAAATCAAATAATAAAATCATACATTAGACCATTTTTAACACATCTGATAAAAGAAAATCAACACCTTTTTTTTTCAAAATATTGCAAAATAGGCACCCGAAACAATAATTAATTTAGTTTTATATAAAAATATAAAAAAAAATGTATATTTAGAAAATGGCACTACATGCTTCAGGAGTATGCCATGAGTTATCGTTTGAACATTTTTAACGTGGCATTGATTCCAGTAGTTGGAGTCTAGGAGCATATATGTTGCTGAAGCATCCCATCATTTCAAGATCTGATAGATCTTGCCCTGACCATTTGGATCACCAAGAGTCTAAAAAGTTGCCCCAAATTTTGTGGCTGGCAAGTTCAATCTCTGCATTGTTGACCATTACTTTACATATCCCAAAAGTTAGATGAGCAACGTTATTTTTCAAATTTGGCTTTGCAGTATTAAACCAGTTGGCAATCAATAAATAAAGGTAATCAACAGGAAAACTCTTCAATACCTTGGAGCTAGAACCATTCATGGTTGTCATCCTCAAACATCTTGTGCTGCTTCCCTGTAAGGCAGAACCAATTTGGTATGTGAGATTATCCAAATTTGTTGCTGCTAGCTGCCATTAAAGTGCCTTGAACCCTTACAACCACCATTTAGGTTTCTGCTGTTTGGTTTCATTAAACTAATAATTGCTTCAGCGTGTCATACTCAACCTGAGTTAAGGGGAGATGAGAAATTGATATACTAATTCTATTCTCGAATAAGTAATCTGCAATTTTCTTTTTGCACTCCTACATACTTCTTTTTGTGTGCAGGTGATTAGGACGGGCAGATAAGAATAATTGACTGGCGTTTCAAAAAAATACCTTGTCAGGGAGAACAAGTCTTTGCAAAGGGGCTGAATTGAGTTGACATGCAAAGAAAAAGACGCAAGCAATCCTTTTCCATTAGTAACATGTAAATCTCATGTACAAAATAATAGCATAATTAAGAAGTGATGCCCTACCACGAATTCAGATACACAAGTAGTCATCACAAGAAACGAAATATCCAGGCAATCAAATATAATCAAATTGTAAACAATATACATACAAGGCATCAGGACTATATTTTGCCTGCAACCGATATAATCAGTCAACATGCAGACCTTTTTTTCCACAGCTTCAACCCTAGGTTAACGGAAACGTGTTGCATTGATTTGGCAATCCTCGTCTGGAAATGATGATAGTAAGTCCTTGAGTTATTTCTGTTAAATCCAGTCTCCTGCACTATCAAAATCATTTTGAATCAGGCTAACTTGTGCTAAATCCAATCCGGGGTAGAGTTTGGCATTTTCACATATAATATGCAAGCCTTTTAAGGATCAAATTCCACATCCGTGACAGGAGCTGCAATAAAAATTCCTTGACCAGTCCAATTCAATTGGAAACATCCATACCAAGACAGCAATGCCTTATCATAGTTGCAAAGCCAGGTCTGGTTGCTGTGAGTCAACAAGGACACCAGAAGATTGTTTTGCAGGTGACCCTGGAGGTTGAAAACCAATATTCAAATCAGGGGGAAAGGTTTCCTGTTTCTGTCTTGACTGGCTACGAGGACTGAGTCCTCGCCAAGGGGACTGCATCTGAAATCTAGATTGGTCAGCAGATGCCAACTGAGGGAAAACCATAGGCCGGTTGGGAAATTGTGAAACAGTGCCTGTGTGACTAGATTGAGGAGCAAGTGCTTGAGATGGTTGGAATGGCATTCCAGCAGAGGGAAACTCCCCTCTAATTCTTGAAATATGCTGATGGAACTCTCTTGTGGAGTTGTACAAAGAATCTGCAGATATCTGACTTTTGGGTGAATTAGAATTATCTGGACCTTGTTTAAACCCTCCAGCCCCAACAGACATCCATGCACGGGCAGCAGCTGCTGAAGCATTGCCTAAGTCGTCTCTCTGCCCGGATGGACCCGATAGTGTCACTGGTGGAGTATCAACAACCGAATGATTGGAATTCTGTTGCTTTTGAGCCCTTTCAGCGAACATTCCCATCAGATGAACTGGGTCACTAACACCCAGCTCCTTCCCATGGACAACAGGACCCTCCCTGCTTGATTGGTTTGATGTACTTTCAGGTGATGGACCAGTCACTTGTCTGTTCAAACTTGTATCTGTGACTTTTCCATTAGGCAACTCTCCACTAACATCTGGCTGCTTGAACATGTTCCTTGGCACCATCTCTCTGGGCTTGGACTCTGCTGCAGGAGTGTTACTAGTAAACTTTGCAACCAGGACATTGTTATTCTGCTTACTTGAGGATAAAGAATTCAACTCTTCTTGTTTCAAACCCTTCTTCTCGGGTTTGCCGATTTTCCTGGATTGATTGTTCTGCTCCTGATTTAGGATGTTGGCCGGAGCACATAGCCTTTCTCCAGCAGAACCAAAGAAAGGTTTTCCTTCAACATCAGGCATCAAAGGATGTTTTCCGTCTAGCATCTGCCTATTTACAGGATGCTCAATGCTGGATTCCACATTCTTACAATTTTTGTCACCCTTTGGTAATTCAATAGTTGAATGCGACTTCATGGCCAAACTAGTTCCTTTATGGACCTCATTATTAACCATTAATATTGGGGTTGGAAGCTGTTCATACTCTCCAACCCAACCACGACCATATTTAAAGCCAGGTGGCAGAGCCTGCTGAATCCTGTGGGAAGCAATTTTCCAAGCAATAGGTCCAAGAGATGCACTAAATCGAGCCAAACTTCTAGCGTAGGAATACTCTGCATGAAGCCCAACCTGTATCCAAAAATTACAATTGTAACGTTATATGTTTTGACAATGAGAAAAAGAAAACGAACAATTCGAGAAAAATATTTCGTTGCTTATGATACATACAGCAACCAGCTGCTTCATTTCACTGTCAAAAGTCATAAAGATTGATTCTGAACGACCAATTGGTTGATTGGACATGTTATAAGATGCACGCCGACTTTCATCAAGCACAACGGACTTCCTTCCCCACTTGGAGTGAAGGCCCTTCCCTGAAAGAATAAAGCAACACAATCAAAATTATTAACTACATTTTGACATAAGAATTCTCCTTATGTTCAGGAATAATAAAGACAACTGTAACAGGATAAAGATAATAGCATGATCTCTTTACTGAAATACCTGATAAAACGTCTTCAGCTTTCTCTTGATTTGCATCAATCCAGAAAGCATTTGCCTCCAAAATACCATCAATATTGCCAGGCCTCTCACATCTACCACCTTGCATCGGATGGGAAGTTGGCTGTAAATCTGCAATAGTAGCAAGAGTCGCTCCTGAACAGAAATCAGAGCCAACAGGTTCCAGTGAAGTACGTACTAAAGGCTTCTTCGGTTGTTTCTTAACCAAATAATTAGATCCTGCCTTTTGCTCTGATTTCTGCTCCATCTGAGACCGTTCAAAGCCAATCCTTAACTTCTCAAACTTCTTCCGTCCAAGTTCTTGTATTGATCGTGCCTGTGACAAATATAGGAGTCACACAGTAAGCAGAATAAAGCAATCATTGACGTAGAATTTGGGAGGGGAACACAGTGAAGCATCGAACTGTATACCTGTTTGTGGTATATAGTCTCCGCTGCATTGTATTGCATTGCGTTTGAGCAAATTAAAAATATATCACTCTGCATCCAACGATTCCATTCACAAGTCAGTGCAATTAGAGTATAACCTTGTCTACCAACTTTTACTCGATTATAAAGATAAAAATCAATGCACGGTTAAGATAATACTGGAGAGAAAAACATTTTGGACTTTCATCTCATATAGGGATCTATTTGCTTCTCACGCGTTTCTTGAATATCCAATCAAATCCATCATATATACCAATAAACTTTCAAGTCAAATCCACTATCTTTCCATTAAACCAAATCACTTCACTTTCTCTCCAAATACTCCAAATCAATCCTCCACTTGGAAATTTCCACAAAAAAAATTTAATAATTATTTTTATAAATTTTTGGGAGGCCTAAAATGATTTTTATAATTTAATGCACTGGAATTAGTTTGCGAAGGGACCACGTCCCCCTCACCTGACTCTGTATCTACAAATTGTCATTACAAAAAAAAAGCCGCCCGAATTTATCAGAGAGATAAACAACTTTAAGAAAAACAACTTCTCCTTCCCAGAATAAATTAAGCAAGAACCATTATCTCAGAGAAATCTTCAGCAACAGTTTCTAACTAAAAATAACATTGATGTATGTATACCAAAGATACTGCCTCAGTTTTCCTAGAAAAACAAGACTACCAACCCAACACCTAATGAGGCATTAGCATTTGCCATCTGAGAAATACCCATGAAGAACAGGAAGCCAGAAACAGAAACCACGTGCAAATATTACTTACTTCTTATACTTCTGACTAATGATAAAAAGGGAAGCAATAGACAACAAAATCAATAATTAGAGGGAGATGGTGTTATTGACAATATTAAACAACCCTTTTGTCCAGAAAAGGTCTAGGAAGAAACAGAGAATTTGTGCTCACAAGATAGTTTAAGCACGATCAAAATCAAATCATATGATGAGGATGAAATGTTTTGAAGTTCCACATCCGTGAGAGTTAAACTATAACATTAACACCAAGTGAGGGTGTGGTTAGAGTTAGACTATCACGATTCATTGCCAATCAAACAGGTACGAGTTAAACAAAAATAAAAAGATTTTCCTGCCTGCTCTGTGGATAGATCCTTCATTATTGCCCAAATCCAATTAATCAGCAGGTTGAAAGACATGTATCTCATGGGTATAAAACACAATCAAATAAACACCAAGTCTCATTCGATCCCATTCATATTATACTGCAACAATCATCACCCATTAAAACCCATCAAAAAGCACACGAGCAACAACTGTTTAGCATCATGCCATTTTCAGAATGTGTTAACAAAATACCGACAGACTTCAGTTAACAATACAATAAACATGGGATGATGCATCAACGAATGAGAAATTAAAATATGCAGCCAATAGTTGCCTACTAAAATGATGCAATAACCATCCTTAAGCAACACTGTTACTACAGAAAGACCAGTTCAAAATTGAAAATATCCTGAATAAGTCAAGAAACTAGTCATTCCGAATGCTTTCCTTGCATGGTAAGCACTCCACATCGGCTGACTCTTGCTAACAACCCAACTATTTCACTGATAGTCTATACATCATTGATAATAGTCATCATTGCTGAATTCTTTATAGAAAAGACAGCAAGTTATGTTTTGCCTAAAGTATGTCAAGTTCAAACACCAACAAATAATATCTAGAAGAGCAGACACAATCAACATCAAAATCCAGTACCAAACAATTAAAAACTCAATACAAAACAGCAAACACCTCCAATCATGAGCAGCTGAAACATGTTTGCACACCTCAAATTGTTCTAAAGTAGTATAAGATCCAGCTGCCAACTTCTGCCTCACAGTGGCAAAGTCCATGGGATGGTCGATCACATCATGATAATCAGGTAGCTGCGAGTCAAAACAGAATTCGAACTTCCAAGTCAGGGGTGTCTTCGAAAAGCAAGATTACTAACTCACAGGAAGAAAATTTGACACACCTCTTCTGGATCAACAGGCTCCGCAAACACACCGTAAGTGTCCTTCCTGCAATCATCCAGACCCCGCAATAGTTCGAAGTCAGAAAACAAAAATAGTACCCAAAAACATACACCCCCACAAATCCCTCTAACACTGAAAAATGGAAAAGGAAACACATACTTCTGAAGCTTGTCAAGGATCAATTCCAGAGTCCTCTTATCAGGCAACGGAATCCCAGATTGAAGAATAACCGGAGTTCCTGACAGTAAAATAAAACAAAAACAAAAAAGGGCAAATTGATGAAAGCACACAAAGGACGATGCAGAAACAAAACCACTGATACCCTTTGAGCAGTCATCACTTTTTTCCTTTTCAATTATCCATATATATATATATAAAAACTAAAAAACCACACCCACAACCATAGCAATTACCCCAATTAAAATCACACGAACCTGAAACAGAAATAGAGTGGAGCCCTTTCGATTCTACTTTTCTGCCCTTTACCTGTCATCATTAGAAACACACGCACACAATTAATAGCGTCCAAAGGCTAAATACTTCACTCATCACTTATATTTATAATAGAGAGTGCGACAGAGACACAAATAATAGACAGAGACAGCTATGTATATCTATATATAGAGAGAGAGAGAGCCTGTGGAGAGAGAAAGAGAGTATATATAGAGAGAGAGTTTATGTATATATAGAGAGATCAGATTCTGTGTTTTAGTTTTTTACAGTTGACTTGTTAGTTAATCTCTCTCTAGATTCCCACATGAACAGAGAGAAATTTAGAGAGAGAAATTGAGATAAATTCCATGGACCAATCGGTTATTACACCGAAGAAGAATCTCAGTGACACTAACACGAATTCTGCTGAAACGTCAAGATTGTTAGCGTTGACAATGTACTCGTGGCCGCATTTATCCGCAATTTCCAGTAACATCAAAGATCGCAACAAAAACGCAACCGCAATTTCAAAATAATGCATTACCACGCCATCTGCGTCTTCTTCGTGCTCTTCCTCTTGCTCATGTTCTTGCTCTTGCTCTTCCTCTTGTTCGTTTTCGTCGTCCTCGTAATCTTCCGCCGGCGTATCAGCGCAAGTGCGGCTTGGCGTCATGTCGTTTTCTTCTTCACGCTCTTCTTCGCCATCCTGGTTCAGCTTCGCCATGAGCTTGAGCTTCTTCTTCTCGCGCCTCCTCTCGTCCTCCTCGTCGTCTAGGTAGTCGCCATCGTAGTCGATGATGTTGTACCTCACGCTCCGGCGCCGGTGGCTTCGCCGGAGATCGGGCTGCGACGCGGCTGCCGGAGACTCACCGGAGCGGCGCGCCAGATCCGCCTTTGACGGCCGTCCCTTCTTCCTCCTTGCGATCTGAACCATCGCGCGCGCCCTTGGCTCCTTTCTCTCTAGAGACCCACTGCTCTCTCTCTCTAATCGGTTCGTTCTTTTTTCCGCCCTGTCTTTATCTCTCTAGAAACGCGTTCTTTTTTTCTCTCTCTTCCCTTGCTTCGTTAGTTCTCCCTTTCCGTGGAGTTTTCGAGGGGCACAGGTTTGGACTCTTTTGGAGACTCGTGTCCGAGGCTGAGCTTCTCACTTGCGAAGCTGAGGCTCGGGTGAGTGGGGCAGTACCTAATAATAAATGATGGCTCCTTCTTTCGTCTCAAGGGTCTGAACTCTGAAAACGGCGCTTAGTGCTGCCCGCTGCCCGGACGGCCCTGCGTGGCCCTTTTGCTTGCTGCCCGAATTTTCATCATTTCGTTTTTTTTTTTGTCTTTCAAGTTTCCACCTGAGCTTCCTCTCTCTCGTGACGCGTAAACCCCACGCGCACTTTTTTACTTTGTCTTTTTTACTTTGTCTTTTTTTCTATGCCTAGGCTTTGGAGATTCTTTTAGAATAAAGTTTTGAAAGTATTTTTTAGTTTTTATAATAATGAGTAATGTATTGTGAAAAGAAAAAAAAGTGTTTTAGAATTAAATTGTTTTTAGTTCCTCACTCCACCTGCAGTTATGTGTTATCAATCTTATATAACACACCTTTTAACACATTTTTTATTGATTAAGATTCTAATTTATATGTTTTTAATTGATAAAGTTATTATCAAATTATAAATTAATTAAAAATATAAAATAAAAAACATATGTATAAGTTCTAATAATTAATAAAATTTATGTTTTTAGATAAAAAAATATATTACTATATAATTATAATTTGTAGTGGTTTATTTATTTTTTTTTAAATGTTGCATATTAAACAAATCACTTTAATTAATTTAGTTGACATAAAATATCACGTATAAATTGTATTTCAGTTTATTTTTTTGGATAAGTTTAATATGACAATTACATTTTAATACTATAGGCTTATTTATTGATATTAAATATTTTGTTCAGTAATTATACTACTAAATGGGTTGTTATAATTACTTCTATTCATGACACATTTTTTCATTATACATTTACAGATAAAATTATACATTATGTGAATAATTTTAAGTAATTTAGAGCAAGTATTCTTGTAAATAAGTGATGAAATTGATAAAATTGACTATGTTAATCTAAAAATATGTGTGATAAACAATTTGTTGTACAATTTATTGATGAATTTTGTTCTCATTCACACATATATATATATATATATATATATATATATATATATATATATATATATATATATATATATATAATATATAAAATAAAAAATAATATTTTATTTTATT
>Ga0214543_1004798_pt1 | contig 25419 bp, 20 predicted proteins | sample CNSS2metaG_FD_160094 | JGI IMG/M metagenome (GOLD analysis project Ga0214543, IMG submission 160094) | Root nodule microbial communities from cowpea collected in UCLA plant growth center, Los Angeles, California, USA - CNSS2 | ecosystem: Host-associated > Plants > Roots > Nodule | place: USA... | reverse complement strand
TTTTTTTTTTTTTTTTTTTTTTTTTTTTTTTTTTTTTTTTTTTTTTTTTTTTTTTTTTTTTTTTTTTTTTTTTTTTTTTTGTTTTTTTTGTTTTTTTTTTTTTTTCAATTGGGGACACAGAAATTAAAGAACTGATTGGGATTTCCATTTGTGTTGCTGGGTCTCTGATTTGAAGCTTTTTGGTGGGTGGATCCCAAAATTATGAATGCCCCCTTTTCTTCTACCAATAAGTTTTGTTGCTGAACAAATTAGCCCTTTCTGGCTAAGGTTTTTGAGTCTGTAGTGCTGGGTAATTGATCTTTGTATATTGTTTTAACTTAGGATCTTCAGTTTTACCTTTTTTATCATTGGTGGCTTTCTCACAAATCTACTCTCCAAAGTGATTTCAAAGAGGTGTGGTGTGTTAACTTTCCTGTTTGTTTCATATTCATGCTCAATTCTGGTTGTGGGTTTATCTTTTAGCCTAAGACAAACTTTGAGGTTATTTCTCATCCCAACAATTGTTCTCTCTGCAACTTAAATCCAGCATCAATCGGTTTTAAATTTCTCGAAGATCTCTCTACTTTACTTCATTACTAGAGAAAAGTGGGATCTCTGGGGTTACCTCATCTATGATTGATTATTCCTGTTAGAACAGGGACCTTTAATCTTTAATGTGTATGTGCTGAACATGAATTGAGAACTGTTTCCTAGTTTTCATCTTCGACATTGAAACTATTGCTTTGTTATAAGATTTGATTTTTATGCGCTGTCATTTTACATTTACACTTTACACTGTTAATCAATCAAAACCCCATCATAGTCTGTAATTGGATTGATTCCAATGTAAATAGTCTTTCACAATGTACACACACTATTACTGTTGATTTAATTTAATCCATAAAAAAATTGCAGCATTTCCTAAACAATAAGATTCGGATGAAGATTCTTTTTTGTTCTGTGGCTTAACTTGTGGATGAAATTTTGTTAGGAACTAAATTCTATTATGCATTCCAGGTAGATTCCTCGTTGGTGCTGTCAAGTTCATTTGTAAAGAATGAGTCAGCCTAAGATCAAGCGCAGAGTTGGTATATACGAGGTGGGGAGGACAATTGGTGAAGGTACATTTGCAAAGGTGAAATTTGCAAGGAACTCTGAGACAGGAGAACCTGTGGCTCTGAAAATTCTTGACAAGGAGAAGGTGCTCAAGCACAAGATGGCTGAGCAGGTTGAATACCTCAGGAACTTAACTTCAGATCTTACTCTGTTCTTAATTTTATTACTTCATTTAATTGGAAAACAAACAGTGCAATGACATAATGCTTCCTCTCATTTTCCAAAACCTTTTCAAAATGTTGAGAAAGTGTAGTTTTCCGTTAACTATTTTTAGGTGGCAGGTTACAGAATTCAGATGTTGCTTATCGTAGTACTGTTATTTTATTTTGGTAGATGCTTTATAGATTCTGACAAAATTAAGTCAAGTTTCTTAGATGTTTTTAATGTATTTTTGCAGATCAGGAGAGAGGTGGCTACAATGAAATTAATCAAGCATCCAAATGTTGTTCGATTGTATGAGGTCTCTCTTTCTCTCTCTGTGGACCACACATGATGCAATGATTTGCCATTCTCTTTTTTAAATGACTTTTTTCTTTATTTTATTCTTGTCTGAAGTTTTTCTGTTTTTAGTGTAGCGGTTGAGTATAGACCTTCATGTTTGTTTCACTGAGAATTCTTCCTAATGCCTACCATTCCAGAAATTGTTTATGAAGTATCCTGATGAATAGTTAAAGTCATTGGATGTTTTGAAAGATTGTTTTTTTTTCTTAAAAAAAAACAAACTTTGTTCATCTAATTCTGTTATGTTTGGATAAAGAGAAAAGAAAATACAGATAACATTTTTTTTCTCTAGTTGAAGAGAAAGTGCAAAGTAATCGGAGAAAAAGTTTACTTCTAGAAATAAAATTCAAACCTTTTACTTTTATCTCTTCTCCGGGTCAAATTTTAAACTTTTATCTTCACTCTCATTTTCTTCCCACCCTGCCAAACGTAGGGAAAGTTCTAAATATTTTGAATGCTTGAATCTTTATTATGAAAAGAACTTTCTTGTATATGCAGAAAGAAAAAGTTGTGAGTTGTAACAAGTACGTGTGAAATACATTTCTCTTTCAATGTTATTTCACTCTTTAACTCACCATTCTCAGTCTGTCTGATAATTAATTTGCTGATGGTGCTGTTTTTGTATGTCTATCATCAAGATTCGTACCTAAACAGAAATGATTTTCTTGGGAAGTATACATGCAATTAGAAATCAAAATAATTCTCAACACAGTTTACTTTGTTGCATAACTCTGTCTGTTTCTAATTTAACATTTTTGTTGACAGGTGATGGGAAGCAAGACAAAAATATACATTGTTTTGGAGTTTGTGACTGGTGGGGAGCTCTTTGACAAAATTGTGAGTGTATAATATTGTTGGTTTCCTTTCATTTTCAATTTATTCTACAATTTTGGGGCAAAAAAGGATCAAAATGGTGACTCTTTAACATATATTTACAGTCAACCAATCCTATTTATCTTATGATACTGGACTAGTGTTGGATCACGAGAACATGATCCTTGTTCATTCATTCAACACATTATCATCATTCACTGTGCTGTTGTGTCTTGGATTGTCTTAGAATTAGATAGTACATTACATGGAAAAGTTGTTGTATATGTTCCAATGGACATTTTGTTGTGAAGGTAAACCATGGACGTATGAGTGAAAATGAAGCACGTAGATATTTCCAACAGCTTATAAATGCTGTTGATTATTGCCACAGCAGGGGTGTCTACCACAGAGATCTGAAGGTAAGGCTTCTTTTACTCACACACGCACATGTGCAGGTGTCACAAATATTTTTGAGTTTGATATAATAAGAAATAACCTCTTACAATTAATGCCTATTCACATGCTTTCTGCAGCCAGAGAATTTGCTCTTAGATACTTATGGGAACCTTAAAGTTTCCGACTTTGGATTGAGTGCCCTCTCCCAGCAAGTTAGGGTAATCATGAATTTCATTGCCTCCTGAGTTTCACTTTTGTTTCGTGTTTATCTTTGTTCAGTAAATTGATTGATCTTGCTTTTTGAAGTAAAACTATGACCCAATTATTGATGTCATAGAAGAACATAAAATAAAACAAATAGAAAGTATGAACATGTGTGTGAGAAAAGGGGAAAATGCTATCTAATTCAGGTGATTGTAAAATATATGTTCAGCAATTGCAGAAGGGAGATCTATGAAACACAGAAAGATACAACTTCCAACAACCTTTTAACCTTTTTATATTTATTTTGACCAGAGACATGATTTGATTTGTCTTGAATCAGGAGATTATGCAAGTAATTAGTTATGATTTAGGAAGAGAAAGCATAATAGCATTAAGAGTGTGGCATTATTGAAGTTGGAACAAACAAGAGCCAACAGCATCGAAAATTATATTCAATCATTCACTCATCACTCATAAATATTTAAATCCTTTTACTCACATTCATAACAGAGAAGGACACAGTTTTATACATTTTATACTCCGATCCTGTCTAAGACACTGCTCTCTCTTTCCAGCCTGTCAATTGCTATAAATTTGAACTTATTCTATAATGTTAATGAAAAGTTGACAGTTTTCTTGCATTTGAAGAGGATTTATTTATTTGTTTGTTCTTAATAGGATGATGGGCTTCTCCATACTACATGTGGGACACCAAACTATGTTGCTCCAGAGGTACAGACAAATGTCATGCTACTTAATTGAGTTGTATTGTATACCAAAGTTCATACATTTTTGAGTCACTCTTCTAACTCTTATACTCTTGTTATATATAGGTCCTTAATGATAGAGGCTATGATGGGGCAACTGCAGATTTGTGGTCATGTGGGGTGATTCTCTTTGTATTGGTTGCGGGTTACTTACCTTTTGATGACCCTAATCTTATGAACCTGTATAAGAAAGTGAGCACCATTCAAAATTTACTGTACAATTTTACTCTTCCCATTGTTTTCTCTCTGTTACATTTTATTTCTTGATCCACAGATCTCAGCTGCTGAATTTACTTGCCCCCCGTGGCTTTCTTTTAGTGCCAGGAAATTGATTACACGAATCTTGGATCCTGATCCCACAACTGTAAGGAGCAACATGTGATCATGTGCTTAATTTTTGCCATGTAAAATTGCATGTTTGTTCTGAAAGTAAAAGACAATTTTACTCTTAACCAACTTGGTAGCTTCCAATAATCTCTAAGGACCAGGTTTTTGACTTGGTATCATCTACATCAGTTTGATTTCATAATTAACAAATGAGGATAATGGTTCTTCTAGAATCACATTTAAGTAACTAGTCCCCTGCACCATAATAAAATTGATATAGAGAAGATAACTGGTCCTCAATATACAGTATCATGGCTATTTTTTCTGTAACAGTTAAATTTTGTTCTTCATTTCTGATTTACTCTGACTGTATGGCAGCGTATCACTATACCTGAGATTTTGGATGATGAATGGTTCAAGAAAGATTACAAGCCTCCAGTTTTTGAGGAGAATGGGGAAATCAACCTTGATGACGTTGAAGCTGTCTTTAAAGATTCTGAAGTAAGTTGAAGATTACTTACTAGATTTTGTATTCATTTTCTGAGTTCTGGAATCTTTTCTCATAAAGAGTTTTGCTTGCGTATTCAGGAGCACCATGTGACAGAGAAGAAAGAAGAGCAGCCAACATCCATGAATGCGTTTGAGTTAATTTCCATGTCCAAAGGGCTGAACCTTGAAAACTTGTTTGACACAGAGCAGGTTCACAGCTTCACATGATAAGATGCTTTTTAAATTATTTCATTATTGTGATGCACATGTAGAATCCAAATACAGGGAAAACATGCAAGACACTACAATTTTGGCTTAAACTACTTTATTTATAAAACCAAGTTATTTATGTTGAAACTTGAACTTAATTCGGGTGAGAACTTTGTTTTCAAGTGAAATTTGTGCATATTCTGAGATACCTTGCTAAATTGACCATATTTCTTCATTCTAATGTCATTGTCATCAGGGGTTCAAAAGGGAAACAAGATTCACATCAAAATCACCTGCAGATGAGATAATCAACAAGATTGAGGAAGCTGCAAAACCTCTTGGCTTTGATGTGCAGAAGAAAAATTACAAGGCAAGTCCTTCTTGTCCAACAACTTATGATGAGCTTCTCTACTATGTCTATAGCTTTAGTTTTTGAAATTAATAAACCATCACCTGCAGATGAGGCTTGCAAATGTGAAAGCTGGAAGAAAAGGAAACCTTAATGTTGCCACTGAGGTATATGATTGTTATTTGGTGATGTGGAACACTATTTGTCACATTATTGTACAGAAACTTAAAAGTGCTCATCATAAACAGATATTTCAAGTGGCACCTTCTCTTCACATGGTTGAGGTACGGAAGGCAAAAGGAGACACATTGGAGTTCCACAAGGTGTTCTTCTGTCTTCTTCTCTGCTTAATTGCTTTACATATTCTCTGCTTATATTTGTACCAGTAAGAATTTTTTCTGCCTAGCTTATAATCAAATATTTGTAAAAGAAAAGAAAAGAAAAACTTGAATCAAGCTTCTTATATCCTCATCATGAAGTTGTTGTTGAATTAAGAAAAGGATGTAGATCTTTTCTTGTTCTTGAATGGCAAGGTAAGGCTCTGCTGGAAAAGAATCTAATTGAAATTGTTTGGTTGATCTTCTGCAGTTCTACAAGAAGCTTTCAACAAGCCTGGATGATGTTGTTTGGAAAACAGAAGATGATATGCAAATGAGAGAAACAAATTGATATTGATATTATTATTATTATTATTATTATCAAGTGTAATTTTCTTCATTTCTGAAGTTCTACTATTTTCCAATTTCTTCATTCTTATTTCTTCTAAGGTTTCTTCCTGTAGGTTTGTTTGGACTTTCCATAGTACTCATAATGTATGTTGTACCATGCTATTATTTTTGGAAAGCATGCAGAGTTCATGTAAGAATTTTACTCATCAACACTTTCACTTATGTTCATGAAACAAAAATTGTAAGAAAATTTGAATATTGTATATACCTATCTATTTATCTTTCGTTTGCTGTCACTTTCTTTCTCTCATCTCTGTCCAGCAACATGGTAAGCTCATTGCAGTGACTGGAAACTCAAAACAGATGATTAAGAGAGAAAGAAGGAAAAAGGATATATATATATATATATATATATATATATATATATATATATATATATATATATATAATCAAACTATGTTTGAAATATAATAGAGTAAATTAGATTGTAATCTTGATTTTTGGGTGATTTAAAATTTAATCATGATTGTTTTAGAGAAAAACAGATGAAATTGTAGAAAAAATATATATATCAATTAGGATTCTCGTTCAAGAATTACACTCTGTTGAGAAAACTATGAATAAAATATGAAAAACAAAGATGGTGAAATTCACTAAAAACAGAAGACTTAAGAAGAGAGATGACTAATATATTTCACTACAACATTTGTATATTTTTATGTTTGAACAGTTTTCTATTTTTATTAATACAATATTTGATCCTTCTTTATAACTGTGTAATATTTGACTTCCTTAATTTATTTAGCCAGTAATTTTATTTGTGTGAATATTTATTCAGTAATAATAATTTCAAGCAAGTTACAATGTAAAGCACAAACTACTTCCAAGCTAAAATTAAACTTACTGATTAATATCTAATAACTTAACTGTAGCAATTAAAATCTTAATATTAAAATCTCACACATCTATATCAAGAATAAAAGTATAACTGAAATATTCTTTAAGTACAATAAAATGTCAAGTGAAAAAGAGACAACTCAAAATCATTTTTTAGTTGTCTGGTTCAGTGGGCATCATCATCATGAAGCACACTCACTGAGTCATGAAAAGAACAAGAACGTGATGAATTAGGTGTGCAAACGTTAGAGAAATGATTGCTGATAAAGTAGAGTTATAAACTATTATTATTTTAAGCAAATTAAGTATAGTAATCATAATTAATTACCCAATTAAGACTTTTTAAAAAAATAAGTGTAATTTCTATGTTGGCAAACCAATTAAAAATTATCATTGATACGATTAATTAATACAAAATTAACTATATAACATATTAAACAATTATTTGGAAAAATAAGCTGCACGGGTTTTAATACAATATTTATAAAAATTTATTGAAGTGAAAACTGAGATGGCTCACTCTTCGATGATGTCCATGATTCTTGATGGTGCATAGGTTTTTGTCTCTTCTCTCTGCAATGTCTCTTGTTTTTCGATGACGACAGCAGTGTCACTGTTCTCTAAACTAAAACTGGTATTTTGCATTCCTAACATCACCCACATTTTTCAATTTTCACCAATGAGGATTTTTACTGGGTATTTAATTCACCTGAAAAATTTTCATCCTTGAACCTATTTAACTTGCTTGTTCGGTGCAAAATGGTATCTTTTGGCGCTGAATATAATTGAAAGCACTTTTCTGTGTTCCCGGGATTTCATTTTGTTTGGGATTATGGTATAACCAAGAAAAACCCAATATTATGCTACCCTTGAATGACTAACTTTCCATTTCTGCAATAATATTCTCATTATAGAATGGTAAAGTCAAAAGTTTTTGTTTTTGTGTTTGTGTTTCTATCCTACGTTTGGAATAATACAGCTATTTCTTGAGACTTTGGTCTGTTGGATTCGGTTCTGTGTACCTCTTTCTATTTTTGATCTTCTTTTCATTTTGCCACTTAATTTTTGCATTGATTGTTTATTAGATTCACATGATTTTGATTCTAGTTCAATGAGATTGTTGTAGGTGAAAACTTGTGTGTGGATGATAGAACTTCAGGGCTAAGAGGTTGTTAAGAAGATGGTTGGGAACATTGCAATCATTGTTTCATCATTGCCAACTTCTTCTTCTTCTTCATGTCTGATTACTCAACCAAGAGATTCTCCCAGTTTCAAGCTTCTTCCAATGAGACACCAAATACAAATCAACAGAACAAGAGCTACAACATCTTCTGATGCAGGTCATGGCCAAAGGTCATCTTCTGATTCAGCTTTGTTGAAGATTCCACACACTGTTTGGAGGAAAACATTGAAGCCATTAAGTGATTTTGGTTTCAGCGATAGAAGCATCTGGGAAGGTGGGGTTGGACTGTTTCTAGTGTCTGGTGCTGTTCTATTTGTTCTTAGTTTGGCATGGTTAAGGGGATTCCAAATAAGATCCAAATTCAGGAAGTACACAGTGGCGATTCTGTTTGCTCAAGCTTGTGGCATAAGCAAAGGAACACCTGTGAGAATAAGAGGAGCCACTGTTGGCAATGTCATTGGTGTTAATCCTTCTTTGAAGTGTATTGAAGCAGTTGTTGAGGTCTCTTTCAACACCATAGTATTTCTGCATCAAAATTTGATAATCTTTGATTAAAAGAAGCTTAATTGTTGAGTTAGATTAAACCAGGAGTTTGAATTTGCAGGTTGGTGATGTTAAGACAATCATACCACGGAATTCAGTGATTGAGGTAAACCAGTCAGGTCTTTTGATGGAAACAAAAATTGACATCACTCCTCGTGATCCAATTCCAGCACCTTCTGTTGGTCCTCTTGATGAAGAGTGTTCTAAGGAAGGTGTTATTGTGTGTGATCGTGAAAAGATCAATGGCCAGCAAGGAACAAGTTTGGATACATTGGTTCGGATATGCACTCGCCTTGGGCGTGCATTAGAGGAAATTGGTATCAGCAATAGCTATTCATTGGTAGAACGAGTACTTTCCATCATTGAAGAAGCAAAACCTCTTCTCAAACAGGTTTGGTGCTCTTGAACAGACAAATTGATTAGTGTTTGATGATGGTGAATGAAATTTCAGTTTCTTCCATCTCCAAAACATAAAATAAGTGTGGTGAATAAGCATCTGTTGTACTTTTATGAATTCATTTATCAGATGCAGTAGGTGTTTCTTTCTTTCTTTTTTGTTGTTCAATTGTTCTGTCATGCATTCTCATGGCCATAGTTTCATTTTGATGTAGTAATGCCTCAGATCAAAGCCATGGCTGAAGATGTTCATCCTTTGTTAGCTGAAGTCCGTGACAGTGGCCTGTTGAAGGAGCTTGAGAATTTAACCCAAAACCTTGCCCAAGCTTCTGAGGATTTGAGGTTAATTGCCTAAACTTCTACGGCTCTAGTTGATCACCAATTTGTAATAACTGCACAAAATTGGACTGATTCCAAAATTCTTTGTATTCCTAATTTAGACTCCAAACATTATCCAAATATAATGGCTCACAGAAATCGTGCTTTGTGTATGCAGAAGGGTACATTCATCCATTATGACCCCTGAGAACACAGCACTGGTTCATAAGTCCATAAACACAATTAGTTTTACCTTGAAGAACATCGAGGTAAGACACTAATGTTCAAAATCTAATTGTTATGAATAGTACTTGCCAATCTAATTATTTGATCTTTGGCTGTATCACTACAGTATATTAGCAAGGATATTGTGGGTTTTACTGGGGACGAGACTACCAAAAAGAATTTGAAATTGCTTATCAACAATCTCAGCAGGCTATTGTGAAGTCAAAACATGAAGATAGGAAGTAGAGAATTACAGGTAATGATAGTATTGCGAACATGGTTTACATCAACTGCAACTGGTTACGAGGTCATGGCACATTCAAAGTGGTTCTGGTTGATGAAGATATCTCCTGTTAATTATAGAAGAGGTTATATTTGTCGAGTTTTCTAAAGCCATTGTGACTTCCGACACTATAATTTGTTACCTTGAACTTCATATAAACGTGCAGTTTGTTGTTACCTCTGAACTCAATGTCCATACTCATTCAATCAGTAAAATATTAATTTTTATTGACCTTTTCTTTTTACATATAAAAATAATATGGTTATTTTACCAGATTATTTTAATATAAGATATATTTATTGGATTTTTAATCCGTATGTGTAAAAACGTAAAACTTATTTTACATTTCTTTGGGCATGGTAATCGGCAATCACAGTTCCATTTTGAAAGAGTTGTTGAAAACATGAGGGTTTCCGATAAAGATTTAAATGCGATTTTGCAGTAACTACCAAAAGTACAATCTATGGAAAATGTCGAGCCATTTACACTTGAACTGGAAGGTAGCCCATAACCATTCACACGGTGGTTCTCCGGAACCCGATCACTTTCTGGACTTAGGCTTAAAAATATTTGCCTTGTAGTATCTAAGTTCCTCAATGCTTTCTCTAATGTCATCCATGGCTCTGTGTCTGTTTTCTTTTGAAGGTGCTCTCTTCTGATCTGCACAAATGACAAACCTTTTTATAGTTCGTAAGTCCCAGATTCTTTCTCAGCTCTCATTGATTAATAATAGTAATTACTCCACAACTCCGCTTAGAAAACATAAATGACATAATTAGTATGATTAAAATTGTGAAACTGAAAAACATGCAAACCATTTAAGATTACAACTGGAGGCAAAGAATAGCCATAACTAAAACAAAGTAACTAGCTACGATCAAATCAAACCCAAAAGCAAAAGGGATGGCTGGTGAGATTCCAAACTTCAAAGTTAAAGCAACAAAAAAATATCTAATCTACATGCACCTGCATTAGTTACCTTGCCAAGTTTCTAAGCACCTTTACGCTATAACATAATAATATTTCTAAATTCACGGATTTTAACTCAGCATGGAATCTATATTTTACAATGCCTTATTTTTACGGGGGTCAAGAAACTATTGATAATTCATAACAAATACAAAAAAAAAAAAAAAAAAAAAAAAAAACTCACTATGATTTAATGCACTAATATCAAATAAGATTTCATTATATATTAATTGTATCATTTCTCACCTTTGGGATACCAGCGAATGCAGAGAGCTTTAACACTACTAACATCAACAAGTACATGAGAGAATAGACTCGCCAATTTTGGCATGTATTTCTGCAAAAGTTGATCCACTTATGACAGTTATGGAATATTTCCAAGAGGAAAAATAGAACATAAAGACATACCAAATAAAAACAGCACTATATGCTTTCAATAATATACTCAGATGACAATTTCAGGTGGCATCTAAACTCGGTCTTTTACCAGATGTGCAAGCTTCATAAGTGCTCTGATGTATTATTTTGATCAACATAATTAATTACCATGACTTGGCAAGCACCATATACAAATGATACCCAATATATTTGGGCATTGTAATATTTTGTTATTTAAAAAGTTTAAATTTGACAGTGTACTAATAGTTTACAGCAGAAATTTACAAATAAATAAATAAAATCCAAGGCATACAGAATACATCATAATCTTTAAAGAAAAACATGGCAATTACAATTTAGAAATTAATGATACTTCAGCTTCTATCTACAAGTTACAATGGCAGAACCAATACCTTTAGAAATTGAAAATCAACATATATTGAATTTCCTGCCAAGAGAGGCGTGTACGAATCAACTTTAATATGTCTCCTTACAAATTCAATAACCTGCAGTTTTGCAAAATATTACAAATTGTCATCACAACTTGAAAGAATGAATAAAACAAATAAAGAAAAAGACATTCGGTCATTGCATTCCAGTAAAGACCAAAGGTAGTACTTCAATTTGTCACAGATAAAAGTGGCAATACACAGAAGAAAAAAAAAAAAGATGAGTTTACAGACACTTCCAACACAACAAGCAAATATCACATGGGGGATCCATCATGAATACTCCCATATGACTCGAAGTGATATCATTGCCTTGATGCAGGAGTAGGATGCCAAATGCCAACTGGTTTTGTCTCTAGCATACTTATTGTTTGCTCGGATCCAATTGCAAGGTATGGGACTTGAATCCCACCTCGGAAGTATCGGATTTGTAGGGCATTGGGCTTTTCAACTACTATAATTGTGGCGTGGTTCCACCAATGCTCTTAAAAGGGTAAGTACAGGATAGGCCATTCTGTAGAGAAAAGAATTATCGCTTGATAATTCTAACCTAAATTTGTCCTGTAATATTACATACATCACGGCATGGACAACACAACAGAAGAAACCATTTGTGCTATTTATCACCAACCTAGAAGAATGGCAACAACGGAACTCTGCTGATTACTGTATAGCATTAGAACTACTTAAATAAATCATAAATTACTTAATGACCAGATCATAGACTGCTTATAGTAAAATTAGAATGCATTTATTCAGCTATTCGTGCCAATATCAAGAATTATCTGAGATAGATAATAGGTTTTCTGGTAGGGAAAAAAATCACAGCAGCCAAAAGTTTCCGGGCATGGACTACCTATACTTTTAATGAAATTTGTGAAGGACAATAAGAAATTTAATTTCCTTTTGCACACTAAGACTCTGATGGAACTGGGATCGAATTTGGATCCAGAAACAATGACTAGAGAAACAAGAATGTCTTTATTGATCATAAAGAACTCCTCACTCAGAAACAGTTCTCGATTGAATTAGACTCAAGTCTTTTGTGAAACCTGAACCCTCGCACACAAAAATTATACAACTTTCCTGCCAACTACTACAAACTTCCCCTGCTAATAGTCTCAGCTCAAAAAACTTACAGCTGACCCAACAAACTATTACACATAATTTTCCTTATTCTTTATATGATACTCATATTTAATAGAAGGTTGTCATGTTCTGTCACTCTAATCCTGATAGACAAGTTTAACTATTTTATCTGTCAATACGAAAGGGATAACATTATTTCAACTTCATTGAATATGTATAAAAATAGAGTATCCATTTAATATGATAATTAATAGAAAGTAAGTTCCTACAAAAGAGAGAGCTTGCCACATAGTATAATTACCACAAACCTGCTTTTCAGCTTCTCCTTCACTAATGGTACTCTGTAGCACCTTTTTTGTTAATCCTAAATTCATTGAAAATGGTTAGTCTGCCATTTAAAATTCGATTCAACAGAAATAGAGAAAGGACCAAATAAAGTAATGAAAAAACAACCAATCAGTAACTCATGAATAATACAGTATTTGAGTCTCAGATGTCTTCATATTCCATAACATAATGAATTATTTTATCTGTTTTGAAGGATATCTTAGACTCCCCACGGACATCTTTCCAATAACTTTTTTCTATGAATAAAAAGTAAAGTATCAAAATATAGCATCCACCGCTTACCACTAGATGCATGATGATTCTGACACCATTCCCCCATCCTGTCAAGGCACTCCTTAGTTTGATGGATGACCAAATCGGGACCCTAAAAATGGCAGACACTTTCTTTCATACACACACTGAAGGGATCATACAAAACATTTCACCAAATGCAATCAACATTTCATCCTTTGCCAAAAAAGAGTAGGACAAAGACAAATAATTTATTTGGCAAAGATACTTAAGAAAATGCTTAATGTGGGGTTGGAATTCCTCTGTTAATTCCTAACAAATAGATTAAATAGCATTTCCCCTCCTTGGAATAAAAGTGAAAAGGGTGAAAAGCCACCAAAGTACCCAATGAAGTAGTTGATAGAGCTAAAGGGCATATCCAAAACAACGAAAAGAAAGCACAGGAAAGCTAAGGATTATTTAATGGCATAAAATCCATTAACACTTTTGAAGGAACCATCTTTTTATTACCCACTCCTTGGGAGAGCATTCCAAGAGAAAAGTAATTATTTCCCTAGAAAACAGTTATGGCAAACATGTGAAAGTCTATGGAATAAGCAAGTTTTTCCTAACATATAAACAGAGAGGAAAAAAGTAAAAAAGACAAATGTTATTATGCAGAGAATGTAGAAACTCATTCAAAATACAGTGATGCATAGAAACAACAACAAAACAAACAGAATCGAACATGGAAATTGTTACATTGAATTAAGTACCTCCACTGTTTTGGTTAAATATCCATCTGTAATTATACAAGCAATCTCCAGTATTCTGTCCACTTCAATATTTAAACCTGCACAAAACAGTTTATAAATTGCTGTTATTGCAATTATTGATAAATAAAACAATAGAAAAAAAAAAATCATCTGGCACTAAACAATTCTTATGTTGTCCAAGAACAGACTACACAGTTTGTGACTAAAAAATATAGTGTACTTGGTGAGCAAAATTAAATACCACAAAATAATATATAATCAAATGTAAGAGGCCAGTGCATTCTACTCAATAAAATCTAAAACACAGAGAAATGATACCAAGCTGTGAAATATAATAATAAACAAATCAGGAGGGTGAAAATGAATCCGAATAACGTTCAGATCTTAGGCTGACATTCGCTCAAACAAGAAAGGACATGTTTCTAGAAGGTAAAAGGAGTCCAGTTAGTAAATCCAAAAAAAGTAAATGTTACATGGATAAACTTGAAGTATATTATAAGGTTTGTCCACACTCTATAGGCTCATCTAGAAACGAGAGGGACTACTCTCTGGAAAGCAGGTTCTTAAAGAAAATAATCCTAGGAAAGATAGAATACTAAATAAAAATTCACCTTCGCTAAGCACATGTTTCTAGAATACAAAGCTTATCCAAATTGCTAGGAAAAAGGCTCATTTGAGTTAAGTTACTCAAATTCAACTGTAGATTTACAGCCATGAAGGGAAGCATCTTAACTAATCTATGACAAGTATTTATTAAGATTATGGGTACCATATAAAAAATGTAGAGCTTTGTGGCTGAAAGATTTGGAGGTTTGTAAACAATACAGATCAAACATAAAAAAAGCCACAACGAAAAATACTTTTTTAAATTAGTTTTGCAATTTCAATCACAAACAAGTAAAGCACCCTCCTTGTTTTTCTACAAGCTTACCAGTCATTTCCAAGTCAATCCACACCAGAGGTAACTTGTATTCACATGAAGGAAACACTGCATTTTCTTGATCTTGTTTCTTGTTCTTCACTGGTATAACGCCAATGTCAGGATTAACTCCCTTGTCACTATTACCTGCACCATGAAAGTACATAGCTGCAAGTTCACTCACAAAGTAATTAACATAATATTTCCACTAGAAAGCATCCATCCGAGAAATTTATGTAACCAAGAAGTTAAGATAAAAATGGGGAGCAACAAGATGACTAACGAAGATATCAGCATTAGCTAATATCTCAGCTAGTAAAGTACCAACCTGACCTCCAAATAAAACAATAACGACAACAACCTTATCCCACTAAGAGAGCTTAGCTACATGAATAACATCACTATAAGAGAAAGGTTGACAAAATGTATAATATTGGTCCTTGAGCACTATCTAAATCAATTTTCTTCATTTCCTCTACAAAATGTTATATAAAGCACTTGGAAGACCAAAAATGCTACATTTCCAAATTAAAGGTACCAAAAGTGGACAAAAAAATGTAGGACTAAAAACTAAAATTTAGATATTTTAGAGAGGCCAAAAACATATTTTTCTCAATTTTACAGAAAAAACTAATCAATTCTAATCTAAATGGTCTCTTCATGCCTAATTCTACATCTTCTCCAAACAAACATGAGTGCTGCTCACAGTAACTCCCTTTTATATCACAATGCCAATTACTACAAATCTGCTGACTACAAGCCACTCGTGCTTGAAATTGTGGTTGGCACAAAGAAAGCATGAGTTGGCTACTTTTCATGGAGCCAGATCCACAACCTCTTCCTCATTCAATAGTGTGGAGTCTCTTGTTTAGATTGAAGATCCAGAAACACTTTGGATTGATGCATACAAAATTTAACGGGAAGAGCACTGGAACTACTACCAGGAAAAGAAAGAAAATTGCGAATCATAATGTCCATAATCCTCCAGGATTTGTGAAATTCAACTGATTTTGGTCATTTGAAGCTAAGCATGTATCTTCATTTGCTTCCAATGCATGAAATGGATGTTTTAAATATTTAATGTGTTTTTAATGTTGTTGCAGCAGCACTCTAGTGAAGAAATGAAGACACTATAAATCAGAACTGATTCTTTGTTATTTCACTTCATTTGAAAAAATCTTACTCCAGCATTGAAACAGTGCACTAAACAGCCAACATGCAAGGAAAACACTTCATCAAAAAATTGAACAAAAATAATTTCCATAAATTCGTCAGCAAAAACAGCTCCCAAAGAACACTGGATTCTCTCCGAGATGCCCAGATCAATAAGAACATGTGAAACCCTAACCCAAAATTCATCAACTACGCTTCAAAATTAAAAAGTGATAATAATAATAATAATAATAATAATAATAATCTAAAAAGTGAAAATTGAATGGAAGAGAGAAAAGAGAAAAGAAATACCTGCAGTGGTGGGAACGTGACTATCGCCGGCGTCGAGTTCTAACACTGAAAACGAATTTGCGAGGTTCTCCATTTTTTATTTTTTTTCTTTCCTTCTGTACTTCAAACTCTTCAACTTTGGCGCTGTCAAAAATAAATGAAGAGAGAAGAAAGTTTCAGCTTCAAATTTAACTAAAAAACTTCATTAAAATTTAGGATTAAACAGAAAAAAAAAATACAACGTTCATATATATATTTTGTACGTAATCAATAAAAAATCTAATAATAATAATAATGAATAAATAAAAATCTAGCAGTAATAAGACAAAATCTATAAACCATTATGAAGTTTGTTTAGTAATTAAGAGTAATAACTAAAAATAGCTTGTGATAAAAAAAAAAAATAGCTAAGAAAACTTTACATAGAAATCATATTAATTTTTATGAAAGTAAAATAGCATTATTTTAGTGTTAAAATATATATTATTACCGTAATGGTTATTGCGTGCTTACAAACATCAGATACTTGGAAGTTCAATTATTTATTAATATTTCTTAAATGAAAAATATTATATTGACACTCACTTTCTATTTATACTTAGACAACTATTTTTAATAATAAAATATTTTATTCAAGTCAAAATAATAATGTTATATCAAATAATAATTATGGAGTTGTAATTGCTAAGATAAGAGTGATGTGACAAATGTCATTCTTTTTCAATTTTTTTAACACGTGTTCTAGATATATTTTAATTATTAGTGAAACATGTGCATCTATATTGTGAGAAAGTAACTTATATTTAAAAATTATCAATTTTTATTTCTACGCTATTTTTTTTTATTTTTCTTTCAATTTATTGTGATTTCTTATTAGTTAATGATTTAAAAATGTATAAAAATTAAATTTAAATTTTTTTCAAAACTTATAATTTAAAAACGGTATATATTTATTGATAGTACAAATAGTTTTTTACACTTTTGTGTAATAAAAAATTGATATAAATGATAAATTTATCTTGTAATAAATTATCATAAAAATCTTATCTACCGTTCAATCATAATATAAATTTTTTTCACATTATTAGTGTATAGAAACTAAATTGATATTATTTAACAAAACTATCATTAATTATATTGTTTAACTAAAATTGATATCATTTAACTAAAATTACTAGATAGTTACATTTTCAAAGTTTTAAGTTATATATATATATATATATATATATATATATATATATATATATATATATATATATAAAATCAAAATTGCATATTTTCATAATTTTTTTTCATATTATGAATAAATATTGCAAACAAATATAATTACACCAAGTGACACAAACTTCTGACAGAAGTAGGTTTTTGCTTGTGGCTTCAGACTCTACAGGTTATTTTAATAAATTTTACAATGAAAAAAGTCCAAATATTAAGAGCATATTTGGAGAAATTTTTTGCCAAAAAGATTTAGAAAAAAAAATTAAAAAGTGAAATTTATTTCTAGTAAATTAATATTAAAAATAAAAATTTAGAAATGTTAGAAAAAAAGTAATTACATCATAGAAAAGAGACTCAAACTAACTTTGCATGGAAGACAAAAAAAAAAATTAAATCTGGCTGAACCTTCTTCCTATATTACTGCATTTCCATCTTCTGAAATCTTTCATGCATTCGTAATCTTGCAACTCATTCTTTTACATTTTTCTCTCTTTCTGCTTCAACCAAAGAGATGTCTCCAAAAGGCAAAGATGATGCACCAAAGAGGTGAGGTTCATCTCTACAAAGAAGAAGAAGAAGAAAAAAAAACCATTTTCATGCATGAACTCTAATCTTTTTGACCCTTTCAGTTTTTTCTTCTTTTCATCCTTTATTCTTGTTTTCATCTTCTTTTCTCTTTCACCACGTGATTTTTCACTGTCATTTTAGAAAAACACAGTTCTTGCATATGAATTCATTTTCCATATCTTGAACCTCATTGTTGATTCTTTTTCAAGTCTCCCAAAAAACCAAAAAAGATTCCAAAAGACAGTGCAGCAGAACCATCGAGGTTATCATTCTGAAATCACACACAAATGGTGCAAAACCAGTTTTCTGAAGCTGTTATACATAATTTTGACCATTCTTGTTTTTGTCTTCTTTTCTGTTTCACCACTGACACTATATATAATGTGATTCTTTAAAGTCTCTTTAGAAAAACATATACAGTTCTTGCATGAATTCATTTATCATTTTTCTCATGTTCTTCATATATATACATTGTAATCTTCAACTTCTTCATTGTTCTTCTTTTTCGGTTTTACCAGCGAAAAGAATCCAAGTGCAGCAGAACCATGGAGGTGATGATTCTGAAATCATACACAAATGCTGCAAAATAGTTCTTCTTCACTCTATTATTCATGTCATTCTCTTTCACCCTTTTCATTACTGCGTCTGAAAATGTTCTTGACTTTTATTTTTTCCATGAAGCGTCCCCGTAAAACAACCAATCATTGATCCATTTCATGATCTGCTGAATCCATCTCCGAGTCGTAATGAATATCTGGAGCATGCCATGTTTCTGATAAAACCAAGAATTGAAGAACCGGAGATCCTTGATGTTCCTCTTCCAGAAGATCTTCTTCTTCCTCCTGAGTATGAGGAACCTCCACGCAGCTTTGGGGGTTTGGAAGAAATTGTGGAATCGGCAAAACTACTCAACAGAAGAAAAGATTAACTCTGAACATTGAATAAGCAAACACTTCTTCAACATGATATTGTTTCTAATGTTTTTGTCTTTATGATGTGTAAGTAAGCATTCTTTGAAGCAATGTTGTTTTCAGATACTGTGCTAGAGTTTAGGGTTTCATGGTTAAAATAAATAGTGTTTTATGTGTTGCTCTTAATAGAAGTTGTTAAACATGATATTGTTTTATCTTAATAGAAGTTGTATATGATTTTTCAACTTTGTTAAATTTTGTGTTACTCTTGGATTTTTATGAATTTGTATGAGTGATTTTGGATTAGTTTAAACATTTATGAGGTTATTTGGATTTTGCTAGAAGTTATTTGGGTTAGGTTGAAGATGTTAGGGTTTGCTTAGGGTTTTTTTGAGTTTTATGGATGTACTTAGTGGTGGTATTGAGGTTATTTAAGAATAAACATGATTAAGTCGATAAGTGAGAAAAAAAAATTGTATTAAAAACATGTTGTGTGTAAAAACCAACAAACTGAGAAAATGAGTCAAGATTTGATGATCACCAAAATGAGTAATATTATTATGTGTCTTTCCATTATCAAACATGGTTGGTCATATATATTCATATGTAAAAGGACCTAACTATACACTAATTAAATATAAAGTTTTAGAAATGAGTTATTTTAGTATAAAATCCATAAATTAATATACTATTGTTCAAATAAATTATATAATGTTTTTTTAAAGAAACAAAAGTAAAAATCTGGTCAAGGATAAGAAAGATTAAATAAATAAATACGCAGGACTGATAAAAAAATATTAAAATCTTAAGAAATGATATTCTATTTTTGTTTTTTTTAACGTAAATTACGTGTCTTGAAAATATTTGATACAGTAATAAATAAAATTTTTATTTTATTGACGTAGACTGAATTTCAATCCAATCATAATCGAACCTTAGAATCTTAAACGACCACGTATATTGAGTGGTGTTTGTCTGAAAATTGAGGAAAAAACGAAATGCAAAAAATAATTTTATTTTCAAAACGTTACATATCAATATTTCTATAAACGTGTTATCGAAATCTGTTTCAATAACGTTAGATGAATGAATGCACAAATTTACAACTATTAATACAAAATATATTTTCCTCGTTTATTTTTAACAATTTCTCATATATATTAAAATAAAACTCTCTATTTATCCAAATAAAATTTTAAATTCGAATTAGAAGACATAATAAGCTAAAACACAATTAAATGAAAAACAAAATTATCTAAAAAATTATCAGCAAAATCTTTTGAAATAAATCGTCAACTTTATTGATTTCATTTGTTTTATCTGGTAGAACATGGTAGCATTGTTAGAGAATAATGCATTAATTAGAGATAGGTTTGGTTTTTTTTTTTTTTTTTTTCTTGCATATAATTGAGGTTGTAGAATGATTGATTATGTTTGAATTAAGGAATTAAGTACCACAAAAAGAAAGAGAAGCCCTTATTCGTTGGCGTTTGTGAGAGCATATAAATAGCATAGTCCTCTTCTCTCCTTTTCCACATCACATAATACACAACGCGCATAGATCCATCGTATCATCATCTTCTCTTCTCTTCAATCCAATGGCCGATCAACTCACCGACGAGCAGATCTCCGAGTTCAAGGAAGCCTTCAGCCTCTTCGACAAGGACGGCGATGGTCTCTTTTCTCAGATCCCTTTTTTTTTAATTAATTTATTTTTTCTTTCGCTTGGATTAGATCTCATTTCAATTCCTCTGTTTTTTCATACCCTTTGGATTCTTTTTGATAAATTTGTAGTCTTTTCCTCTTTGGGTTGCTTCTCCTTTCGTTTTTCGCGTCTTGATTTATGTGGGTGTGGCAGTGGATTGGATTTGCATTTTCGTTGAAATTTTCCCCCCTTTTTTCCCGTTTTGTCCTTTGCTGATATTGCATGTGATGTGATTGGTTTTTGGGGTTGGTTGGCATGGGTGTTTTCGGTCCTGTGTGAGTTGAGATTTGGTTTCTGGGTGTTTGATTTCTCTGTCGGAATTGCTTGTGTGGATGTGACATTTGGATTTGTAAATAACACAACATAGGATGGAATAAAGTAAACATCCATGATCCACCCCCATTTTAGGTGGATTTAGAGGACAGAGAGAAGGAAAGTGATTGATGTGATAACTGATCTAACAGGAAAAAAAAAATAGATATGTGAGAGTGTATGTTTATAATTGTTCATACAGGATTGACCCCTTTATTATTTGTTGAGTTCTTTTCGGTTCCTTTTATTTGATTTTCAAAATGTATCCGAGAATCAAATAGCAATTGCATGGTACGTGTATCTCTGAGAAGGATTGGAAACTGGGATTTATGATTGATCAAGTGTTGATGCTCTTCTTGATTACCATTGTTGAGTTGTGTGTGGTTATAATGAATGGAGGGAATTCTTTTACCCCTCATAGTTCTTGTTGTGTGAGTCTTGTATGGCAATAGATTATACGCGAATGATAAAATTTATACCCTCCAAGTGCACATTCTTGCCACGATTGTTGATGTGTGCTTGAAACTTTTGATCAAAACCGGGGATTGTAAATTGAGCAGAAAAGCAAAATTTTAGATCTGAGTGTTCATCATATGATAGAGCATGTTAGGCTGCACATTGTTGATGTGTTTTTTCATGTTCAACCAGAAAATTCTTATAGTTTTCGTGCTTTTGGGCTAAGCTAAGAAGATTTGTTTTGTTTGTGTTGAAAGGTTGTATTACGACGAAGGAACTTGGGACCGTGATGCGGTCACTGGGGCAAAACCCAACCGAGGCTGAGCTGCAGGACATGATAAATGAGGTTGATGCTGATGGGAATGGAACCATAGATTTCCCAGAATTCCTGAACCTAATGGCGAGGAAGATGAAGGACACTGATTCGGAGGAGGAGCTGAAGGAGGCGTTCCGCGTGTTCGACAAGGATCAGAACGGTTTCATCTCTGCGGCGGAGCTCCGCCACGTGATGACCAACCTCGGGGAGAAGCTGACCGACGAGGAGGTGGACGAGATGATCCGCGAGGCCGACGTGGACGGCGACGGTCAGATCAACTATGAGGAGTTTGTCAAAGTCATGATGGCCAAGTGAGGACCAACCAACCATAACAAAAAAATTTGAAAAGCACATGAACAGAAAAAGGACAGGGCAGATAAGTTTTGATGAGAATTCTATTTTCATTAGGACAAACAACTTCATTTGGGGTCATTAGTTTTTGTTGGTCGGGTTTGTTTGCTCTTATTTAATTGCTATTGCTCATTAGTGTTTCTACTTCTACTACTTCTTCTACTTGTGTGCTGTGTCCCTTGTTTTAGTAGCTTCACCATGCATTTGTACTTCACTTGTCATCTTTTTTGGGTTACTACTATGAACCTCGAACAATTGGTTGCAAAATTTGTGCTTTTACAACATGTGAGTGACTTATACTGTTAATACCATGATTGTTTGTGATGACCATCTTGCAATGCAATGCAATGCAATGCAAAGCTAGTGATGTGAAAAATATCATCTTTATCAGATGATGTTTCGCCCCTTTTTCTTTCTCATAATGGAAACGTCAAAACTAAAATGCAAACGTCAAAGAAATAGAAACACACGTTCTTTAGCAGAAAACAGTGAATCACAGTAATAATAATGATAAGAAAATGGAAGATTTTACATTATTTATGGTTAGATTAAATGGTTGTTCGTGGGACATTGATGATGATGCCGCGCAGTTCAACCTGAGGAGGAAAGATTTTCCCTTACTGATGGCAAGAGATTATTAATTTATTTCAGAATGAGGCATACTTGTAGCAGAAGAAAATCAAAATCCAAATCCAAATCCAAAGCACAAGCAAAGTCAAAATCGTTGCGCCAAATGTTAACTTCCTGTGGCGGGAACAAGTGCTGCTTTTGAAGACTACACATACACACATGCTCGAAGACTTCACCTTCCTCTTTTTAACTTCTGGAAAAAGAATGGTTTGGCTCACACACCTTGGGTAGAGAGAGATGAATATCAAACGGTTATGTGATATGGTAACAAAAAGAAAAAAAAAGATAGAGAGAAAATAAGTTAAGAGATATGTATATGATGGGGTGAATGAATCATTATTGGGTTACCAAAACTTATCTCACCATAAATCACTCATTCTTAGTATCTGTACTACTAATTCAGGAACATTTTTATCAGTGATGATGATGAAGATGATGATGACAACCTTAAAAACAATGTTTAGTACATAGCATTCTAGTACTTAGTTAAGCTACCATCAAACCATACATTGTGCCCTCTTATTTTTCCGCTCTTTCGTCTTTCAATTGTCACTCACAGACTTCTGAAGTTTATTACTTGCCAAAACTTTGAACTGTGTATCTGTCATATTCTTTTATTTCTTTTTTGAGTTCTTTGACGCCATGGTTTAGCATTCGCAAGGTGCAGGAGATGGAGAAAGAGAGAGAGAGAGAGAGGACAAACAAACAGATTTCTAATAAGTTAAAATGAAATAAATCACCAAAATAGCTAATAAATTTTAATTAATAATGAAGATTATATTAAAAATATCATGTTAAAGATTAGATTGTTAATATTTGTTCTTTAGTTACGTTGATACTAGCTGCTGTTAATTTTTTTACTCTAAAAGGATATGAATTCAAAGGGGGTTTAATATTACAAACCTATCACAGCTAATATATGTAAGTTGAAAGTACAAAGACTAAAGGGAAATTACCTAAAATCTTTATTTGAATTGGGCTTTTCTTCATTCAGCCCATTATTACTAGATGCACCTCATATTAACAACAGAGTAAGTTCGGTCTGAAAAAATAAAATAAAAATTAAAAGAAATCTGTTAACGAAAATTCATTTTAAAACGTTTTTATGTGTTTCTGAAAGCTTAGTTAAGAAAATTCAATTTAAAACGTTAAAAGCTTATTTCAGAAAATTCGTTCTGAAAAATCCATTCTGAGATGTGTTACATATATTCTCAAATACTTATTTTAGAAATTCTAGTATGAAAAGGTAATACCGAATTACATTTTGTTTCTATTTTGAAAATTTTGTTATACAAATTTCAAAAAAAATAATTCCAAAATATTCTCAAAAATAGATAATTTAAAAATCATTTCTTAAAAAGTAAAAAAAAAAATCATTTAAAAAAATCACGGGGTGAAGGTAGAAAGATTCTTTAAATTTTTTGTTTTCAATGCACGAAAGCCCAACTATTCATTGATTTTTTGTATTTTCTTCTCTCCCATATAAAAAAATATCTTTTTATACGATGTATCAGAATATATTAAATAATGTAATCTTAAATGAAATTATATAATCTTAAAAAATAATTTATATTATCATATTATATAGTTTAGAATAAGATTACATGATTTGAGATAAATTTTGAATTAAATATATGATGATTTCAAGGTATATTTCAAATATTTTTAAATTATTTAATTTAAAAAAATTTGAAATATATAGTTTTAAATTGATTATGAAAATACATTTTTTTTTCTTTTGTTGTTGGAGTGAGGATATCTTGAAGTTGATTTAATTAAATTGAATAAGAAAAAGAAAAACTTTATTATTTCATAAATAAATTAAAGGGCTTTGTCGTTTAAAGGTAGCTAACTATATATTAACTATATATTGTAGAACTTCTGCTTTTAATTTTATAATTTTGAAAGATGAGTTAAAGATTCTGATGGAAGTTCAAAATTTTGAACATCTAAATTTTAGATATTAGAAGTCATAAAATGTTTAAAGAATTGATGAAGGTCGTAAAAGAAGTACAAATATTATTTGATTGAAAAATTAAATAAGTTTTCATCCACAAAGTGTTATAAAAATTTGCATTTTATTATTCAATTAAATTATATATTATTTTATTTTTAAAATTTATATAAAAATATTATTTTCAACCAATAACATGGATGTTATATAATATTTCATCTTTACATTTTATGAAAACAATATAAAATATTATTATTCTTAACAAATTATACGTAGATGTTACACTATAGTTTATTTATTACCAAATACAATATTTTATAATAGTTTTTATGGATAAAAATATATTCTATTCTTTTTTATATTATTGAAAGTTTTACATTTTTATAATTTGGTTTTCAGTGTTTATCTCCAAGCTGCTTCCACGATATAATTTATTTCCCTATCATGGATATGTTTTTTTCCCTATTTGCATTGTCTTTTGTTCCTTTTCTCCTTGTAAAAGAAATTTCACTGGTACTATGGCAACCTTAGCAGACAACTCTTTAAAGATTGGTCGTTATTAGAGATGGCAAATAAACTCGTCCCCGTGGGTATTGCCCGAACCCGTCCCCGTTTTGATGGGGAATTCCCGCATTGACTGGGTATGGGTATGGGTATGGGGAATCCCCGACTTTTTCAGTTGGGTATGGGGATGGGTATGGGGATGTACATATACCCGCCATAATACCCGTCCCCGCCATATCTCCATTCTCGT
>Ga0214543_1004797_pt1 | contig 25425 bp, 16 predicted proteins | sample CNSS2metaG_FD_160094 | JGI IMG/M metagenome (GOLD analysis project Ga0214543, IMG submission 160094) | Root nodule microbial communities from cowpea collected in UCLA plant growth center, Los Angeles, California, USA - CNSS2 | ecosystem: Host-associated > Plants > Roots > Nodule | place: USA... | reverse complement strand
AATTTTTTCACTATAGTTGTATAAATAATTTTTATTTACTACAATATAAAAATTTAATGTAATTGCCATGAATATTTTTTTACCACCATCCAACATATATTGTGGTTCAAAAGATACAAGATCTATGCTAAAATTTTATTATTATGTTTATTATTTGTTCTTTGCGTCATTTTGATCAAGTAATGTATTATAACTTTTATTAGTGTGTAAAAAATAGATTCATTATAATTTAAAAAATTGAAGTAAACAAACATTTAAAATATATTTTAATTTAAATATTTTTTTCTTTTATATTTTTTAAAAAATATTCTTAAAATTTATCAACTAGGTTTCATTAATGTTTGCAAATTTAATAAATATTTTGGTTCTCATCAAATTTTATTTGATATTATAATCATCAAATCAGATTATTTAATTTTAAAGCAAATCATAAACCTAAAAAAAATGCAATTGGCATGTTTATTATTAAATAGACATATCAGGATTTAGAAATGAAATGGACCATTATACGCAAATTAAAAACATGTTCAAATTACGAATATCCCACATAAAACATTCAATTTCTATAATAACTAAGTGAATCCTACACTATTTGGGTTCCATCATGTCATGTAATCATTTAGTTGATTCTCTAAATCAGCTTCATATTAAAAAAGTTGGTGTAATCCAACTCTTAATATCTTTTTCATGTCACTTGGATATATATCCCAGTAATATTATTTATTATTCATTCATTCAGATCTTGCAATTATGCATAGCAATTATTTCATGACCACGCAAATCTCATAGCCATTTGGTGCAATATTTGAATGAATGCAGTATGATTGTACTTACTTCAGTGGACCACAGCTTACATAATTGATCACTAAAAAATATTAACAAATCGACACCTTTGATTTTTTTTCATTAATCAGAATTTTTATTTCACTATGATCTTCTATTTACAAGCTAAATAAGTATATTTGGTAAAAATAAATAAATAGTTTTTCAAATGAATAGCTTTATCTTCAAAATAAACAGAACATAATATTAAAGTTTCGTATCATTGGCAGCGATAAATTTTAAATTTTTTAACCCACACACTCTTTAAAAGAAATTGAAATTTCATAATATTAAAGTTTCGTATCATTGGCAGCAATAAATTTTAAATTTTTTAACCCACACACTCTTTAAAAGAAATTGAAATTTTAACTCAAGGTGAAGATGGACTTTTAATTGCTGTCCTCCCAAAATTTAGTAATTAATAAAATCGATTTTTAATACAAAACAAAAATTGGCAAGTCCCTTTTGCATTTATTTTACTTTAAAATCAACTACCACCAAATACAATCAACTGACAAATTATTCCACTATAACTAATAGTTTAAAAGTGAGTTCTAGTCAAACGGTGAAAGAATATATTTAAAAATACGTACATTTCTTTCATCTCATTTATTTTGGAATTGTTTGTCTGGTTATCATTAATAATCAATCTTGTCATATCATATATTTTAATGAAAAATATGTTTTAAATAATATTTCAATGTGAAATATTAAGTTTTAATAAATATTCCAATGTAAAATATTAAGTTTTAAATAATATTATAGAGATAATTGACGCACCTAAGTTCACTGAGATAATTGATGCACCTAGGTTCACCGAAGATAAGTGTACAAATTCTATTTTAATTTTATTTTATAAGTTAGTTTTATGAAATTCAATTATTTTTAAATTTTACATTTTCAAGATGATATTTATAACATCCCTAGCGCCACCCCCGGCCAGCGGCATGTCAGGTCTGCAGCCCAATACACCCCAACCCAAGATGCTACCAGTTGCGCTGCACAGCTGGTGACATCTCTCCAGTTGGGAGGGTGTTAAAGGTCAGGTTGGGAGTTCGATACCCACTAACAACAATCTGCCTTGCGAAGTGGGGGACACTTGGAGCGAGGAGTTGGGGTGTATTGGGCTGCAAACCTGACATGCCGCTGGGCCGGGGTGGTGCCAGGGATGTTATAATATTAGAGTTCTTAATATCATGGTGGTTCTATAAACCTTTATTTTGAATGATTTTTTTTTTCAAACTTCTTATCTATATTCACTCTTTAATGTTTCTCCTCTTGTTAGTTTTTTTTTTCTCTTCTTTTACCTTTCTAAAAAGAAATATCATATTCATGTCGAACAATATTTAAAGAATTTATCAACTAGTATGTAACACACCAATCCATTGATAACATTGTTTTGGTAGCACACTAGTAATTTATCTACTTGTCTCACTTATCTCTAGATTAATACTATAGTGGAAATAATTACATATATATAATAATAATAATTTTCTCTTTCTATACTAAATTTGTTAATTTGTATTTTATAACTGTCACTATAGTTCAATAACACAAGTTTGTGCCCTTGGTACTACCTAATCCTTTCTATCATGTACTATTGAATCTGAGTTTTATGTTTCTAATTTGTCCTTCTTTGAATTACCTTTTTTGTTCTTTTTGTTTCCATAAATGTTAAGTTGCTCATCTACTTTTTTAAGTCTCAATATAGTCTCGATTTTTTAAAAATTGATGTACTTTGATATGTTTTGAAGCGCAATAAAGATTTTTCATCAAAATTGACATTAGGATTATGTCAATTACACTAACAAATCAAATCATCCTTATTCACAACTTTAATTTTGATGAAAAATTCGATTCAAGAAATTTAACCAAAATGACAAATTTGCATCATGTTTTAATTTATCGAGACCAAATTGAAATAAAAAAAACTGGAGGACCAACTTGATATTTTTAAACGAAAATAGAAACAAAAAAGTAATCTCAAAATTTTTTCATAAATTAGTAAAAATATTGTATTTTACTTTTTTATGATAATAAAAATAATAAAATAATAATAATAATAATAATTATTATTATTAATTATAAAACTAAATATAAATAATTTTTATTATTTTACTATAATTAATAAATGATTGAGTTTAAAAAAAAGAATCAAATAAAAAATAGTTAAATTACACAAATAATCATTTAAAAGATAATATTAATAAAATAATTATTTTTATTTAAAAAATATTTAAAATAAGAAATTGAACAACCCATAAAAAGCCTTTTCCTTATATATAAATATAGATGTATAAAAATTTATTAAAATATCAAATATATAAATTGGGGGCCATGGCCCCTTGTCCCTATGAAGGTCCGCCACTAGCTTTTACTATCTTTATTCATCATAGTCACTATGTTCATCAACAATTTTCGATGATGATTCAAGGGGCATCCAAGATTAAATTATAGAAGATAGTGTGGAGTTTAAAACATTTATTACTTTGGATCGTAAGTTATCAATTAGGAGAATATGTTATTGTTCTGACCGGAATTTGGACCTTGGACCTTCATACAAGTGGTAAGATTCAAGTGGTGGCTTGAATGATCTTAATGATTGGAACATAGGAAAGACCCATTGGAAAATCCTGATGTATGCTATTAAGGGCTGGAACATAGGGGAAGGTCCACCTGCAAAAGACTCTCCAACGCTCAAGTTAGTAAGAGAGTTTTTGATCCTTAAGAGTAAAAGAAAATGAGTATAAGAGAGTGTGTATTCCATGGAGAATACCAAAAGTTTTTATAAGGCCTTTTAGGTCTTGGACCCATGTGATAAAACATGTAATGAGATATTAACCAATATCAATAAAATAACAACTTACTTTAAATAAATAATAACAACAACAATAATAATAATAATAATAATAATAATGTGGCACCTTATCTGATATAACAAATATTCTGTAAATATATGGTATTAAGGAATATAATGACGTAATCAAACTACCGAGATTTAGTCACATATAATGTTAATATATAGATATTTGCACCAACAAATGTATCTCAGAATATCTTTCAATCACTTTAGGTCAGTAACACTAAATGGGTCTTATTGGGCCGTATTACTTAGCATATATATATATATATATATATATACACACACACACACACACACATAGCAATTGACACTAAACTCAATTTTTCAGATACATGCTCTTGACATCAGACTCATTGGAGGTGTGCACCTATGGTGGTTCTCCAACTTTGCAGAGCTTGACCTCAAGGGTTAATCACCCAACCACACATAAGGTAATTCTCCTTCACGCCTATGACAAAAAAAGTCCAATGACTAGGATCTCTTGCAACTCTAACCACATAACATATTCTACTCTACTTGGGTGCGAATAGTTATCACCACACAATCTTTCCCTGAAATTACTTAACCACCATCCTCATACATACTCATAACAACATCTTCACCTCTAATCTACAATAATGAAAGCAATTAAATATGCTTAGCATCAATCACAAGATGTTCAAAAATAGCTAAATCGGAGAAATAAGAAAAAAAGGATATCTGACGCTTAGCATCAGCGCTCAACGTCGATGCTCAATGTCGGCGCTTAGTGGCATCATGTCACCGCTCAACGCCAAACCAGTTGAAAAATCTAGAGCTTAATGGTGGAGTCTAGTGCTCAGCACCCTAGAGCCAAAATCCATCTAGACTTGTAGTGCATAATGGTGCCCAATGCCATTCTGATACCGTTTGACACTAGTTTAGATGACAACAACAAAAATTATGATTTTGGGGAGAAACTTAGACCTATTTACTTGCTCAAATTGGTACTTCTCCTTAGTGAATTGATTCAAAAACAATTTTAAAACATTAAAGCTTGTACCAATTGGACCACTTGTACCAATTTTATCAAACCAACTCAAATTCAAACAACAAAACTGAAACATGAAATCAATCATCCAAATCAAGCATATCATATCAACAATTTGCACCAGGTCAGTTTTCATTAAAAAAAGTCAATATCAATCAAATTTCAACATAGCAAGGACATGCAAAACATAGAAAAATATAAGAATAACCTAAATCAAATAGTCTAGCTTCATTTACCTTGATAAAGCTGCAACAACCCTAAAAGCTAAAACTCCTCCTAACTCGTAGGGTACCCCTTTCTACACATAGAGACAACATCAAAATGACTCGACCATACCAACAAAGACACTAATCAACAGGGATTTCGAGAAAACCCCACAAGAACACATGGAAGTAGAAAACCCCACATGCAAAGCAGATTGAATGGAGGAGATGAGAAAAGGACAAAAAACTAATTTACACCAAAGAAAAAATTGATTGGTTGATATTGATGAACTCACCGCAAGAAGCAATCCTACTGTCTCCGATCTTCGACAAAATGAACAAGGAGTAAGAAAGTTTAGAGAAAAGAAAAAGAACTCTTAAAGAAGGCTTTTTAGAGAGATAAAATGATTTTACGTAATAAGTCTTATTTAAGAATTTTTTATATATATTTAAGTATTTTATTATTAAAATAATAGAATGTCATTATTTCAAAATACTGTGATTCTAAAAGTTCACTTTTCTTCTCACAAACATAATGAACTACACCTAGGTGGACTAGTGATACTGCTCACACTTCTCATCCTTTGCCGCTACACCTCCACCTATAAAGGTCGGGGGACTGGTGTACTGCACCTAGGCGGACTAGTGTACTACACCTAGGCGGACTGGTATATTGCTCCTAGGCGGACTAATAAAACTGCACGGCTAAACCCGCCTACGTATAGCCCCGCGAGCAGTTATCAAATGAATAACCGGACAAGCGTAGGCGGCCTAGGCCGCCTACTTTAGAGGACCATACGACATCCATTGACCAAACTTAGATTATTACAGACAAGACCCCTAATACCAACAATCATCAACTAAGGGCTTGGGCCAAGCCCAGACCCATCTACGACCCAAGCGATGGCCCAGCCCATGACAAGGCCAAACATAATTAATAACTCTATAAATGCGTGTGGACCCCAGGAATTAAAGGTATGCATTCATTAATCCCTTAATCAAGAGATTTGACTTTCTGAGAATATTTTGGCTGACTTGATCGTTGGAATCCTCTCCACAGGTAACCCCTCATGGGTCCAAACCGTGATACCAGCAGATGACATATGCAAGCCAAGGAGGAGCCAGCTCAAGAGATTGCAAATTGAAGTAAGGTAATATTTGTGTCTGACTTCTCTTATTTGTTTCCGCAAGAACACATAATATGTTCCATTAGATGTGATTTTCAATATCGGGGCATATTATAAAGGGAGGAAGATTAATAATAAAGTTATTTGACGACCAATTAAAACTGAAAAGTACATCATTTAAATTTAAGATTTGTGGCTAAATTAATTTAATCATACATCTTAACTATTTTAATATATTAAATATAAATCTGTTGATGCTAATTTTACTCTAGATTATAAAATAACGGATCTACATGGAAGTAACCTAAGTAGTTGATTAAATACTAGTAAGACTATTTCATCCGTCAATCATGTGCTCATTGTCGGTCCACATATGCATATGTGCCGCGTGGTCATTTTGATAATTAGTTACACTATTATTTTCTTTTTACACATAAATATTTGATACTTATTTCTGTGAATTTTCTGCACCTTGGGCACCCAAATCTCAGTTACCATATGTCAAAATAAGAACACAATCAAGTGATACAATTCAAGGATTAAACCGTGTAGATAAGTACCAATACAAGCAAACTACCCACAGAAAAAAAAAATTCTTGGGGATAGAAAATTCAGTGTTTACACTGTGAAGAAACCAAATTGTACACTTCTGAAGCTTTAGCATTCCTCTCTCGTTGTCCTAACCTCAATTGCCACAACAAACATTTAGATTTGTATTATACCGATTTGTACACATAAACTGCTTTTCTTTATTTGCAGGCCAAAAGAAACCTTCCACACAAAACCAAAACTCTCTAACATTACGACATTACACGAGCAATGTGTGTGAAACCCTTCTCTTCTCTATGCCTTGCTTGATTTCTTCTGCACACCTCAGGGTCCTCTCGATGTGGTACCCTCCTCCAATGCTGACTTCCCTTTCTAAATGGCAGCAATAGCTCTCAAAAACACTCACATTTACATGCAATTTGAAATCCATCAAGAAAAGGAATTCCAGTTCCAGCTTGTTCAGCTCTTCAGTTGTTAACCCACCAACTTTTCCAAAGTAGGAATTTCTATAATTCCTGCCAAACAAAAAATAAGTAAACCGTTTTTGTCAACACATCATGCCCTGAATTTCAATCCAAGCTAATTCAATGGTTTAGAAATTGATGCATTATCAGACACCAGCAAGACAGACCAAATCAAAAGTCTTAAAAAAGTTGTCCCTTTCCTCAGTTGTTGGCAAGTGATGAGATTGACACAAACAAGTATTGAAACAAATGCGAAGAAAACTTACATGTCCTCGACATACTTGGAGGCCAACATGATTGTTGTAATGAGAAGCCTATGAACATTCCTAGGATTGATTCTGAATCCTGGGTTGTTGTGGCAAAACCTGTCAATGTAGACATAGGCCACAACATACACCGACGGTATTGCACGAGTGTACCTGAAAATTCTCTCTAGATAGGATTGGATCGTCATGTCTGGGATATCCCTGCAGTAAAAGATGTTTGTGCTAATGGCCTTGGATAAAGAACAAGAACCATTCTTCACGATCCTCTCTGTTCTGGCCATGCTCCTCTCAATCAGCGAAGCCAGAACATTTATCACTAGTGGGGTGCTAGAATCCTCCTGGTAGGAGTAGGAATACAAATCTGAACGAAGCTTTCTTGGGGAGATTGTCAGATAGGAAGAAGAAGAAGAAGAAGCCATGAGTGAATTTTGTTGTGGGAAGGTGGGGTTTTGATAGTGTAAGTAGGCTTTATATATAAATTGAGAGTAATTGAGTGTAATAGAAAGAGTGAAGAAGTGGGGTGGACTTGGGTTGGAGAGAGTGAATAAAGAAAGAGTGAAATGAGTCACTTGGAAGGTGAGTGGAAGCTTGAACTAAAAGATAATAAAATGAAAGGCATGAAGATATTATTAGATATGAGTGTTCTTGGTCTTTTTAAGGGCAAAGTACAAACAAAACCAGCTAAGCGTTTGCACTGTAAAACATTTGTGAGTGTGACTGTGTCCTAGAAATTGAGGTATCACAACAGTGTTGTGAAGGGAAAAGAATGGGAGTCGAGTGGAGAATAGGATGGTAGGTTATTTGGACCCACAAATTTAGGGTGGGCATTTAAGCATTGACCCTTGCCTTCGAGATTTGTGCAGTTTGAGAGTCCCAACTAAGAGCATTATAGTGAGATCTCTAGATACTACCACACATGCATAGGGCTTGACTCATCTTAGATCGTACAATCTTGGTTTTGCAACTTGCACCCGTACCACGTGTACCTTATGCATTCTACTTTGTTGTTTCCTCTATTGCTTCTTTTATATATATTTTGTTATATTCACTCTCATTAATATCACAACCTATAGGTCACACGCATATAATGTATTAAGAGAAGAAAATAGTTCATTATTTTTGATTTTGTAATAATATATGACGTTCATTTATGAATAAAACAAAAAATAATTAGAAAAAGAAACATTTTCTTATTAGAAAATTTAAATTCAAAGATAATTAAGTTTTTTTGTTATGCAGAGAGTAATCAATGACAAAACTTGGACAAAAATTTGAGGAGAATCAAGTTATATTTTTTATTTATAAATTATTTTTTCTAATTAAAAAAAAATTTCCTCTAATCAATTTTTCTACTCAAAATAAAACACATGATAACAGAATCCAACAAAATATGACAATAATATATATGAAAGTGAAACAAAGTTTATCATCAACAATAATATATTAAAAAAAGAAAAAATTACCTTTAGTCATCGTGCTGCTCTACGCTATTTCAATGACTTAAAATCTTCAATAATTGAATCAGAATTAAAGTTTGTTGCAATATCCCTTTCAATATATATTATCATACTACCTGTTAAGTCTCTATCTTATTTCTCAACATGTTTTTGATTATTATTTTCATTACAAAAACATATTTTTCAGTTGTAGCTATTCTAACTGGAAGAGTCATGATATGGACCCCATTTTATATAAGCCATTCGTACCTCGTCAATTTGATTTGGTGAATATTACCAAATTTGAAGACGCTTCCCCGAATCACGAATCACATTTTGAAGAATTTTAAAATTCATTATATGTAACTCTAAGAACTTTAAAGAGTTTTTTTTTTTTCTTCAATTATTGGATTCTCATGAAGTTTCTCAAGTTTAGTTGGCGTAGATACATTTTTTTTTATCTTCATCACAAGTTTTCCTCTTGAAGAATACATATTTTTTTTACTCTTTATCATAATTTTTGTAATATGAACTTGTCACCTCTCACCTATTTAGTAGAAGAAAAAATTATGAATACCCCAACCTAAATCTCAAAACTAAAACTCAATATTTTAAGATAATTAACGACTTCTAAAATATTAGCTTCCCTTACCTTAAATAGATTCCTAATACTAAGCTTCCTTTACACAAGATCTTCCCTTACACAATTTCAAATCTTAAAATAACTCCATCTACATAAAGAAGAGTTCGATCAATAATTAGATCATGATTTTATTATCTGTAACAAATAGAGATATGCCTATAGTGAAAGAAAGCCACATATTACTTCGAACAAAAAAGGTAAAAAATAACCTACTCAAAAGAAGAAATTGTTTAGTCCAAAATGTTCCTTAGCTCTTTAATTTTGCCTTGTACAATTTGATTTTGAAAATGATGAAAGATTAAGGGTAAACATTGAGATAGAAAGAAGATGTAAGAAAGAGAGATACTGAGAAGAGAGAAAAAAACAAGAAATAAAAGAAGAGGAAAAAAAATGTAGTTTTCAAATTTTGAAAAAGCTTTTTAAAACTAAATTAATGTAAATAATAAAATAATATATAAATATAATTTAAAAATATATATAAATTTTAAGAAAACATTGGGGGAGTTGTGTGGCTCCCCTCGGTCCCTTAAAAGGACCGCCCCTGAGAGTAACTAAGAAAAAAATTAGAAAAAAATAGTTAAATTTATATTGTTCCAAGGCTCTAACAATTTAGCAAACCAACATTTAAGAGATTGTTTTAAATCATATAAAGACTTTTGAAGATACACACTTGATTTGAAAAATGAGACCAAAGTCTCATAACACTTCATGTATATATTCTTCAAGATCACCATGCAAGAAAGCATTACAAAAATTCATTTGGTAAAGTTCAAGTTTTGGTCACAACAACGATAAGAAAGGTATGAATAATAACCATTTTAGAAATAGGAGTGAAAATTTCATGGTAATTGATTACTGCAACTTGATTATTTATTACGATCATAAGTTGTCTCTCAATAAACATGGAATTAATTTTTAATAGAATAGTTCTTATAAATCTATACCGAAACGGTTAGGCAAATAAAATAAAAATAGTAAATGAAGTCAGGTAAATAAAATAAATAAAAGATTAAATAGCAAAAGCATAAACTAAAGAAAGAAATAAATTTGAAAAAAGATTGGTGTATATAGAGAAACACTAGGTATATGGTTAATTTTCCTTGTGTCTAAACTATAGATAGGGTAATATATTTATAATGAAGAATATTATAAGTATATATGGCAATAAAACATAAATATGGTAAATAGAAGATATTATTACAAACAATATCAACAATTTGTTCCAATATAAAACAATATCAAATGTCTATGTTTCCCTAATTACCAATAAAGGCTATGCTTCCTTAATTAACATAAAAAGCAATATATCTATCATTCTCCCTCAAGCTAGTGCATATAAATCGTATGTACGAAACTTGTTACAAATATAATCAATTCTCGGTCTCCTTAAAGACTTTGTGAAATTATCTACTAACTGATCATTTGAGTTAACGAACTCAGTCTGGATGTCTCTAGATGTAATCTTCTCTCGAATGAAATGATAATCAATCTCAATGTGTTTGATTCTCTCTTGAAAGACAAATTAGAACTAATATGAAGAGACACATGATTGTCACATATTAGTATCATTTGAGTGACATCTCCAAATTGTAACTCTATAAGCAATTGCTTAAGCCAAACAAGTTTACAAGTGTTTGAGGCCATAACTCTATAGTCTGCTTATGCATTAGATCTTGCCAAAAACATTTTATTTCTTGCTTTTTCAAGAGATGAAGTTATCACCAATGAAGACACAATACTCGGAGGTAGATTTTTCTATCAAAATGAGATCATCCCCAATCAACATCTTAGTAGAAAACAACTTTTGTATGGTTATTGGAACCATATAACAAACATTTTCTAAGAGATCCTTTAATGTAATTTAATATATGAATTACTACATTCCAAATGGGGAATTGAAAAATTGGCTCACCACACAAATTGCAAAGGAAATGTTAGGATGAGTAAATATAAGGTAATTTAATTTTTCCAACCAATCTTCTATATTGCTCAGAATCTGAAATAGGGTCCCCCTAATTTGGTAGGAGTTAGGTATTAGGATCCATGGGTGTGTCAACAGATTTTGAATTTATCATCCTAGTTTCCTCTAAAATATCCAACATATACTTCCTTTGAGATATAACAGTACCATCATTGAATTATGCTACCTCAATATCCAAGAAATATTTGAGTTTGCCAAGATATTTGAGTTTGCCAAGATCTGGGAGATACCATGGTGGTCACTACCAATAAGAACAATGTAATCAACATATACTATCAAATAGACACATTTAACACTTGAGCAACAGTAAAAGACTGAATAATCTCCCTCACTTTGAGTCATACCAAATTGTTGAAAAATATTGCTAAATTTGCCAAACTAGGCCCTGAGAGAATGTTTTAGGCCATGTAAAGATTTGCAAAAATGACATACCAATCTAGAAGAATCCCTTGAGCAAAAAATATGGGAGGTTGCTCTCCATATAAATTCCTTCCTGCAAATCTCCATTGAGGAAAGTGTTTTTTACATCCAGTTGATAAAGAGACTATTGTTGAAGAGCAGTCATGGCTAGAAATAAACGAATAAAAGCCATCTTTGCCATTGGAGAAAAAGTATCACCATAACCCAATCAAAAATTTATTTGTTGCCTTTGGTTACAAGGTAGGACCTTACAGTGTCGTTGGAAACATTTGGTAGTTTACCCAAAATCTTCTGAGAAATTGTTAGCCTATGTCATGTATGCCTTGACGTGAGCTTCTGGATCTTACAAGCCATTATATTTTTCTACACTGGGCCATTTCCTCTTGTCGAGGAGCTGAGTTGACATGACCTTAGTTGTGAAAGGGTGAAAACTTGTCAGTTGGCTTTCATTCTTTCATTTAACTCAGGGGATGACCTGCCTTGAAAGACTGGTGCTGATAGAAAGCTTAGGATTCGTGTTGTAACGTAGTGTGCCCTCTAGGATTGGTGTAGGACTATCCATGAGGCTAATAACACAATGTGCGTGTGTATAGTTGTCAAAATGGGTTGAAACTCGCAAACCAACCTGGCTCACCATAGGTTCGGACCAGGTTGGGTTGAAATTTTTTTACAAATTTCAATAAGGATTGACTTTTGACCCAGCTAACCCGTGGTGAGTCAGGTTGGCTCACCAACCCGCAAATAAAGGGTCACACAAATGTTTTCTATTAAGTTGGGCTTTGCATTTAGGTCATGCTAAGTTGTTTTTTTAGCCAACACATAGATAATTTATATTTTTGTGATTTTGGTTTGTATTTGGATTGCATTAAGGTTTATTTAGATTCTAATTGGAATTATAATTTAGTTTTGATTGAAAAAACAAAAAAGATGTATTATTTTTAATTAAGTGAACCCGTGAGCCAACCCGTTTAACCCACCAACCCGTGGCGGGCCGACCAAGTTCGAATTGTTTTGGCTCGCTAATAAGTGAGCTGGGTTGGGTTGGCTCACTAAGTGATCAACCCGTGGTGGGTCGAGTCGGGTCAGACCGGATTTCCCCTTTTGATAGCTCTATGCGTCTGTCACCCTCTTTCTCCAAGTGTTTGGACCTCGAACGAGACTTGACAACAAGCTCGTTGTGGGAAGGATTTTGTCTTACCTGTTAAGAACAAAGAATGGCTCAATCTTGATGAATTTCTGCTAGTTGCTCCTAAAGCGCCCATAAATGCTTTTGATGTTACGTCATATTCCCCTAGTGTTGGACCTTTAGTGCCTCGATCTCTTTATCAAATTTTCCCTCTAAGACAGCTAACGCCTTCTGGATATTTTCCTCGTTCTTTTATAGAATGACTTCGAGGTGTACAATTAGAGCTTCACTTGACACGTCCATATCAAGTGTAATTAAGGAAGATGCAAACATTTCGCTTTCAGTTAATACCATAAGAACAATGATCCGAGATGAATTTTACCCGTCTACACGGTGGGCGACAAACGTTCTTACCAAAAATGTCAACAAGCGGCCAATCGCCTGAACGGTGCTGAACGAACATTGGATATGTGTAAGACAACGTTGTGGGTCAACAACGCCAAACGATTATTACTAATAGACAAGTCAACTTATAGTTAAGGATAAACAGGTGTAGAAAACTATAAATAGAGGTCAAATGTAAGGTTGTTGAGACTTTTCTCTCACATTTATTACAACATTAATTGCTATTGCCGATCGAATCATTGCTGACTTAAACGTCGAAGCCTCTTTCGTAGGTACACCAATTGGTAGGAGAACCAAGCGAATAATAGGAGTACCAAAGAGACATCTGGAGTGAAAACTCAAAGACTGGACAAATTATTGAAGTAGACGTTAGGCCCTACGCCTGAAACAATTTCATTTATTTAGTCTAAATTAAAAGGGAGAGTTAAAGAAAAGAATTAAGATTTTCTAAGAGCGGAACTTAAAGTCTTAAAGAATAATGTTGGAAACAATATTTTCTTTTAACTTTCTAAAAGTTAACATTCTATATATAAGTAAACTTCTTTATCAACTCGTCATTGAGGTACTTGAACAAGTTGATACACCTAAATCTTTGAGGTACTTGAACAAGTTGATACACCTAAATCTTCGATAAAAAGAAGTTAAATATGTGCATACATATAATCATCCATTAACAACCATTAAAAAGAAGATTTGTGTATCTTTCTCAAAATTTTCAACACACATTATAATAAGTTTATAAGTAGAATAAGTTAAGGAAATGATTAATATTTTAGGTTGATTTTTACTGTATCTTTACAGTTCATTAATTTTTTAACTGATATTTATCAATTCTTAGATCAATATTGCCAGTTTAACACCAATTTTATTTTTATTTTATGCATAATCAATTTTATATTTGAACCAACACGTATGAAGAACTCTTTCCTGATTGGTCTAGCCGGTCTATTTGATCTTGAGAACCAATTCTAGATTTTGAGAGATTTTGTAAATCTCTCAAAATATAGAAATTCATTTCAAATGTCACATTTTTCAACATGTATTTTCTTTTATTACATGCGAATTTAAAGATTGAATTCCAGTACACATAAATGCTTTCCTCTCACCTTTTTATTCAGCGAAGTACTTTGATAGAATTGATTGTTTCTTCAGTTATTAAGTTTTTATTCTTTTGGTGGCGAAGAGGAAAGCTAATTGAACCTTTTGACTCAAAAAGTTTGAAGGGTGAATAAACTCCATTGTACTATAACCGAAATCTGACACTTGTAAAATTGAGGTAAAGGTACTTATAAAACACCACACATTAATGATGGAGATTTCTTTGTCTCCTGCAATATCTATTCGTATAATTAACCACACACATTAGGAACCGACACCCATAATCTATAGAAGCCATTAATTCAAGAAAAGAACAAATCAGAAGAAATTGGCCATTTTGATATTTCAGTAGGAGATTATGGTCAGAGGATATATAAGATGACCCATGCCGACATAATCTGGGTCTAACCTTTCAAAACTATAGAATCGGAAGATCTTCTATGGTCAAGGTTGAATTGCATTTACTCATTTCTATTTACATTAGAATGTAGGCACCATGCACCGAAAGATATTTTTAGAAGAGAGAAAATAGTTTATTTAACACTTGTGTTATAAAATAGTTTATATTCAATTTAAAATTATTTTTAATATGGATTGTAAGGCCCACTTTAATTCTGCTCTAATATTTAAGGGCCTACCCTAATCAGTTAGGCCTAAGGCGGATTCATAGGGTGTCCAAAATCCCTAAACCAGTCCTAACCATCTCATTCTACACACTTTCAGAAAATTATTCCTCTCTTCCCTCTCACAATTGAAACGTAGTGCTCTGCTATGGCACAATCGGGGCAACCACTATTTCACTCTAAAGTCTCCTCCGGGTAAGTTGAGCTTGGACTTTACCCTTTCCTTTCCATTCCAGTGTCTTGGTTTTATCTTGGGGCGAATTTGAAACCTTATGTTAGGTATTGTGCGTCTACTTTTCCAGTTTCCCGCACTGGTTGGAGTTACAATACCCCCCTCTTCTCCTTGGACCGTTGTGTTTACATTTTCAGCTCCACTTAAGGTAAGGGAAGCTATGGTCTTTCATATTTTCCGTAAATCTGCCTATTTTCAGCTTTGTTTCGTATTTTGTATGGTTTGTATGCTACTGTGGATGTATGGAATGCCTTTATATGCTATTTGGTATGAAAGGTCTCTTGATGCATGTTTGAACAATGGCAAGATCTGATGTTTTTGCCCAAGCGAACTCGTCTCGCCTAGGCGAGAATAGAAGAACCTTACCATGGTTCCTGCTTGAGCTCTCACTCAGGCAAAGAGTTTTCATTTTGAGCGAGTTACTATCTTGCTCAGGCTAGAGGGGCTCGCCTAAGCGAGATCTCGTGGGAGCCTGATGCGTTTTGCTGCAGTTATAGCTCAAGCGAGGAACCTCACCTTTGGGCGAGGGATGGTCTCGCTCAGGCGAGGAGGGCTCGCCCAAGCGAGAGCTCGCAAAATGCAAAGCTCTCTGTTGGTAGTCTCACCTAAGTAAGGGTCTGTAGCTTGAGTGAAAGACCCATTTCGCCAAAGCGAGGGTCCATGGCTTGAGCGAGACTGGTGCAGGGATTTGCTCTGTAACAGTTCTTTCCTTTTGGTTTTGGTTGATGGTCATATGTATGATTGAGTTACTTTGTTAAAGCATCAATTGGATGAATATGCATGTGTTAAATGGTTCATGGGCTTGAATTTATGAGTTTGGTATGACTATGTGTATGGAACCTGATTGTATGGTTGGATGTATATTGGCATGAGATTGGTATGCATGATAATCCTATGTTGGTTGGTGAGACATGATTATGGTATTTTTTAGGACGTAATTCCATGAATCTCTTGGTGAGATCTCATGGTGGTGCCTTATGGTTTAGGACGTAATTCCACGAAGGTTCATGGTGGTGCCTCATTATATGATTTATTAAGGATTCAAGTAAGGATTGTGTCTTGAAACTCTAAAGAGTCAATTAGTCTCATGTAGAGCGTACTGACTCAAGTGGTGAAAGTAGTAGGAGACCCTAGTCTTTGGCAGGATAATGGCCTTAAATGTTTGAAGGCTAACCTTGTGCGTGGTAGGGTGAAACCCATTGGCAATGGCTCTGCAAAGCAGTAGAGGCCACCATAAGTGCAAGCATCCAGTGAATCCGACTGATTATATGTATCCGGATAATTGAGTCTAAAAGTGTTAAATTGTCTGTTATCACATGTTTGGTTGAGTTATGTATCTTTGGATTTTAAATTGTATGCTCAATTGTATGATAAACCTTTTTCACTCTAGCCTACCCTTTCTGTTTTCTTGTGTGTTTGTGTGTGGTTTTCTCCTTTTACGATGATCATCAATTTATTGATGTGAGCAGATGTGGGAACCTCTCGTGGTCATCAGGGTGATGGAGATTCCGTTACGTAGCTTATCTTGAGATTGAATCCCCTTACTTCGAGTTTTCTTTAGGGTTGTGACCCATGTATTATCTTGCTCCTTGAGGATATGTTTTGGATACTATTAAACTTTTATTCTGTTTTGTTAATGGCATCCTAGTAACCCTTGGATAACTATAAAGAGTGACATTTCTACTCCATGACAATGCCCTTTTCTTTATTCAATGTGATGTTTCATTTAATTCAGTTTATTTATTAAATGGGACGTTACATGGATTATGCTGGAGAAACATTATTTATAGTAGATATTGATAATTTAATTTACGTAATTATTTCCCGTTTAACATTAAGATTTAATATTTCAAGAAGTTAGTTGCGACAATTTTAAAATAATATTTTTTGACTAATTTAACCCACTAAATATATTTTATTTTTCTCGTATAACTTTTAACATTTCAAGACCATTTTAATAATAATTTTAAACAATTGTGATTAATATGTTTGAGTTTAATTACTTGATATCAATTGATACCTCCTTGAACAGATAATTAGTTTGTATAAAGCCTCCTAGAAGCCTTTGACGTGCTTAACAATCATTGGTGATAAAAACGTGATATCTTGACCTTGACCTCCTTCATAATTGCATCCTTCTACACAAGGTCGTCATTGGCCTTCTTGAGCTTCTTCTGATAATCCGCAGATCAAACCTTCAAGTCCTTCAACTTCTTGGAAGGATCATCCTCCGACCTCTTCTTGTCTTTCTCACACTCCGTCTTCTCTGCCTTCTCCTCCTCAACCCTTTTCTAGACAACATCAAACTCTTTGATGGCCTTCTTTCCCTTCTCCTTGTTAGCAAAGTAGTCACCCTCCAGCTCATGACCATCACTTACACCTGGGATTCAATCAAGGCCTTCATAGAGACATGAGGCTCCACAACATCTACATCTCCAGCTCTTCCTCTATGAAATTGAGGTCCATGCTCTTTCTCAAGGATCCCCCGTGCCGCCAAGTTCAGAGATACTAGTAGAAGAGCTCGGGGTACCACTTTTTGCCATCCTTTGAGTTGGCTCCTATCCTTCCCTTTCCCCCTCTGCTTAGAAGGGGTCGGTCTCTTCACGACAGCCTGTGAGTTTCCACCACAACCTTGGAAAAATTGGGAACTTTAAATTGAGCCTCCTTTTGAGTAGCATCGGTCATATACTTCCTTAACTTAGCAAAAATGTGCTCCTCAGCACCCACTTTAGCAGTGTGCTGAATCATACAATCTACAAAAACAAATTTTCTTCAAATTAGATAAATCTCACAAAGAACAACAAAAGGTGAACTCCCCACATATGTTATTTGCTGACAAAAAGTAACAACACACTATTTTTCGGGTCGAGATCTTCCTTGACAACTTCTCCAACACCTCCACTATCCAGATACTTTTCGCCTATAGCGAACCCTTGGACATTTTATCTTTGCATCTATATAGGTCAGACGTACAGTAAAAAGGGAATTTAGGTCGACCATTGTCACTATAAAAGTATGACCTCACAGTCGGTGCCATCGCGACTTTGAAGAGCATGTCCTTAAACTTATTGAAAGACTAGTAGTACCTGTCATAAAGGCACAAGTTGGACCTCCGTATCAAATACAACCACTTCACTAAGCCTTTGGGTCGAGTAACATAGAAATAAAGGAAACTTTCTAAAAGTGAGATACAAGTATAGGGCTTGACAAACAAGTCAAAATGCTTGTAGACCACCCAACTATTTGGATGAAGTTACATAGGGGCAACATTCAGAAGACGAAGCACACCCATGGTGAACTCGTCAAAGGGTAGACAGACATGCAACGATGGAAAAGAGCCATATACATGTAGAAGAAGTTGTCCTCATCACCCTTACAGTAATGGTAAACTCTGTCCACACCGTTGACTCTCTTGAGAGACAAATAAGTCATGACTCACTTCCCAATCAAATATATATATATATATATATATCAAGCTTCTGATATGTTGCATGTGGAGTTATTGATGAAGATTTCAAAGCTAGAAGATTGTATTGTATTCGTAGACTATATGACAAAGGATAGATGTCTTTTGCCTTGTGTTTGAACTTTTCAATCTGTTAAAAAGGTTTTAAAAGTTAAAAGGCTTGCTACATATAGTTTCGATATGAATGTAGTCAATCAATTGATTTCACTTAAGTCAAGTTTGAATATACTGTAGGGACAAATCAACTTTTTGAATTCACTTATGACAAAGCTATATTAGTTGGTTTTCAGATAGTGGAGTAACACTTGAGATTTTTTAGCGTGAAAATAGTGATACGAATTTGGAAAAACTCTCTGGATTACATAGTGTGCAAGTGGTGTTTGAAGATCTTTTGAATCTTGGAGCATTTTTTTTCTTGTGTTGAAGCTAGAAGAACACGGTTTTGGTTGGCTAGGGAGAGCCACCATTTAGGTTTGGTTGGCTAGGGAGAGCCACCACTTAGGTTTGGTTGTTCTTGTGCTTCAGTGTGGTTCTTGGTGTTATTCCGAGTTTGTAAGTGGGATCTTACAGTTTAGGGGATAAGATTCTTGTGGGATTTAAAAATGTTGTTGTTTTACTTTATTCAGAAGTGTAATCTTCAGGAGATTTTGTAATTATTTTGATATAGGGCATGATCAAGCTCAGGTTGTCTTGATAAATTGGATGTAGCTCAATTTTGAATGGACTAGTATAAACATTTGTGTGCTTGTGTTTGTATCTTTCTTTCTCTCATTGGTTCTTTATATAAAGTTTCAAGAAATTTGTGTTTAATAGTCTTTTAATGGTTTTTGAGTGATTTGACATTATCTAAGACTGTATCTCTATTAATTTTGTTGATTGAAATCAATCTTGATAAGTTTTAAAGACTTGTTTTTAGTTCATCCTTAAATTCTTAATTATGTAGAATTCCCAACATTTCGATCAACCATTTCTTTATTTTAATCTGTTAAATTATATTACATGAACAAATTAATCTGCTATTTCTATTTTTAGTTGATTGAAAGTGTACAATTCAACAATACTTGCATTCTAATTTCATGGTTGGTCTGATTCAATCAAAAGGTGTTTTAAGAAATTAAAAGTAATAAAAGTTTACAAAAAGGCAATTCAACCCTCCTTCTTGGCTAATTATCCATTTCATTACTCAATTGGTATCTAGAGCAAGGTTCTTGAAAATGATTCAAGTTAATCCTAAAATTGTTTTAAAATGGCTAAAAACAAGCTTCCGTTTGCAAAAGGTGCCTTTACACATAGACTGCCTATGTTTAGTGGTGTTAACTACCAATTTTGGAAAATTTGCACGAAATTTTTCATTGATTCAATTGACCAAGGCATTTGGGATGCAATTATGAATGGACCATGCACCCCTAAACATGTTATTGATAATAAGCAAGTTAACAAACCATGGAATCAATGGACATGGGAGGAAAGAAAGTGTGCACAATGTGATTGTTCAACCAAGAATATTATAACCTCTTTCATTGAACATGGACGAGTTCTTTAGAGTCTCTCAAAAGTGCAAAAGACATATGAGAGGTGCTTGAAGTCACTCATGAGGGAACAAATGATGTGAAAAGAGCAAGGAAGCATGCTTTGATACAACAATATGAGTTGTTCAAGATGCAACAAGGAGAATCAATTGCCGAAGTGCAAAAGAGATTCACACATATTGTCAACCTCCTAATAGGCTCGGGAAAAGAGTCTTATAAGGAAGAGCTAAACATCAAATTGCTAAAATGTCTTGATAAAAGTTGGTAACCTAAGGTAACTACCACATAAAAATCAAGGGATCTATCCATTATGATCATAATTGTATTGTTTGGTAAGCTAAGAGGCACAAAATTGAGATGTATACGCTAAATGATCAAGAATCAAGGGAGAAAAAGGTGAAAATCATAGCCTCGAAAACTAGCATTAAAAAGAGTGGTGAACTCGAGGAAGATGTGGTTGAATCAAGTGACAATGAGAACTTGAATCTACTGGTTAAAAGGTTTGGAAGGTATCACAAGAGGAAAGGTAATAAAGGTAATTAAAAGAGGTACAACTCTAAACGTAATGATTCAAATAACATTCCTAGTTTCTCTTGTTATAATTGTGGCAAACAAGGACATATAAAAATTGAATATCCAAACATTAACAAAGAAAAGGAGAAAGGGTGTTGATTGTAACATCTCGACTAGATATTACGAATTTTTAATAAAATAAAATAGAAACGATATTAATACCTCACTTAATTAAGTTCATTTCCCAAAAAAAAATGCGGAAAAATTTAAAACTTTATTTCATCGTGAAATAACTTAAATCCATAAGTATAAAACTCAATTGTAATATCAAAGTCTAATAACAAGAGTTTACAAAATTATTCCAAAACTATAAAACATCAGAACTCTAAGAAAAATTTCTCCCAATCTAGCCCCGCTCCGGCGCTATGCCTCACCAGATCTACCTACAACATCCTTTGCTTTCGTGTACCGCGTACACGATCGTCGCCAAACATAAGAAGATAGGGTGAGCTTACAGTTACATAAACATATATATATATATATATATATATATATATATATATATATATATATATATATATATATACATCATATAAACCATACAAGTACACCAAAGGAGTTTCCATCCTTTGAATTCCACACCACATGGCCACCACCATGTTACCCGTGTTCTATGTCTTCTGATGAATACCTCGAGATGTCTTGCTGCCACACCTACCAGCCACAACTAGTAGAGAACGTGCGGGAAACCATGCTATGGACAACACTCTGTAACGCTAGGTGGAGTTCCCAATTTGAATGTCATTCGTAACGTCCCAAGACTACGAAACTCGTTGCTCTCATATCAAGGATGGCAATCTATCTAGACCCATCGTACGAGCCACAACTCGCACACTCACACCAGTAACACTCACCAACCCGAGCCACAACTCAAGAGTTCCTCGCGTTCATTCGCCATCCTGAGCCACAACTCAAGAGATCCCATTTTGAGCCACAACTCAAGGAATGCCACGTACTTAACCCCTATCCTGAGCCATAATAACTCAAAGGATGCGTTCCGAGCCATAACTCAAGGAACACCAGTAAGCCAACCTTCAAGGTATCATCCAAGCTTTGTAGATCACGCCCATCCAAAGCAAGCAAAGCAAATTTTCTGCCTCTACAATATCGCCTAGCGCTACACCAGAGCCGCTAGGCGAAACACGCTTCTAGACCACCTGGCACTGGGCACATGCCGCCAGGCGCCAAGGGCCTCTGTTGACATTGCCTGCAGTTATCGCCTGGCGAAACGACCCTCATTGCTAAGCGCCATACGCTCTAGAGCTCCACTGATTTGGTAGCTTTCGCCTGGCGGGTCAATCACCACCGCTAGGCACTACACCAGTACTTGCGTAGTACTAGTTTTTATTAGGCACTACATACCCCTGTTTCACACATTTCCCAATCATTGAAAACATAGTTACTCTCTAAATTAGATGATTCCATCATACTATGTGACTTATGTGCCATAGTTTCATCATTTTGCACTTAATCAATAGATACACCTTATCTTTGTATTTATGAAATCTCTAAGTCAAGTATTTCATTACACCATAGGATCCATATTCACCACCACCATATTTCTCTAATTTAGATCGGAGTCACAAATATACCTGGAACCTATCATGTATCCCACTGTTACATCAATCTCAACTCAATTACATGTAACATACCCATTATACCTTATCTTAGAATTTTAACACCTCTTTATCTTAGGCAACTCCACCTCACATTTCAACTCTTAAATTAGATTATGGCTCATCATTCAGCAAAATTCTGGTTTACATTGACCTCTATTACACTATCATTATATTCAGACTTTTACATAACTCAGCATTTAGAATACTTCCTAATCTCATTCCACAAATTACCCATTCCTCCTAATGCCATAACCAGCCTATTTCCCCTCTACATTCAAATAAATAAAAACTAACCTCAAACGATCTTTCTAGACCCAAGCCTGCACCCCCACAGCCACGTAGAGTCATCATTTTTGCGTTGGCGCTTGGCGGCAAACCCCATGCCGCTAGGTGGTGCATACATCCTAGAAAATTTCCAGAATTTCCCAACACCCACGAAACCCCATCATTTCACAGTTTTCATTTCTTTGTAGTTTTCTAGCAATTTCACTCAAAATCATAAGAATTCACAACCTAAGAACATTTATTAACATTTTCCAGTGCAATTCAGCCACCCATTATTCTCGTGACATCACAACCCCAATGTTCTAACCCTAAAAGAGAGTTCATATCCATTTCATCGAATTAACTCCAATGGGTAGCCAAATTTTCAATTTTATAGCATCCAATAATCAAGGAAAGATTAAGGCTCCCTTCCTTCCCGTTCAGAATCCACCCAGAACACACAAAACTGAAAAATCGAGTCAATTTGACTCGCGTCGCCTAGCGGTAGTTCATCATCGCCAGACCATTCACCTCGTAGGAACCTAGAAAGGCACAAAAAACAACATGAGTCGCCTAATGGTCATTCAATGGTTGTTTCATGATCATTTTTGTAGTCCTCCTAGCTGCGACTAGGGTTCTATGACCTTTCCCATCCATGCCAAAAAGAAAAATTAGCAAAAGGAGAGTTTAATTTGGGTCTACCAAGGTTCAAACCCATAACCATGCCAATGTCAACTCAATGCACAACCATTCAACCAATTCATGTTTCATGATATTTCTTAAAATTGTAGGATTATATTATCACTCATCACGATCAAGCATATTATTAAAAATAATAATCAGTAAAAAACCCATAAATGACATACATAAGACTTGAACCCAAGTCCTTTCACACAACTAAGTACTCTAAACCATTTGAGCTAGTACTTTTCCACATCACATTAATCAACATTAAATGTCATAAAGGTTCCCACTACCCGCATTTATTATTTATTTATTTATTTAATTAATTAAATTTCGTGGGTCTTACATTGATAGTAATAAAGAAGAATAAGCCCAAGGAAAGACGTGCCTATATAACTTGGGAAGATAATGATGACTTAACAAGTAGCTCATCACAAGGTGAAAGTGAAGAAGAAAAGTTGTGTCTCATGGTTGGATATGAGTCATCTTCATCAAGCCAAGTAAGTTCTTTGTCATCAAAAGACAAGAATGACTATAATAAATTGTTGCATGACTTTGAAGAATTGCATAGTGAAGATAACAAAATTGTCGTCATAAATAATTGATTGAAAGGATTAAACAATTTGCTAGAAAACAAAGTTAATAAGCTAGAATCAGAATTAACCGATTTAAAATTTGATTTTGGAAACCTAGACATGATTTACAGTAATTCAACCTATTATTGTGAAAATCAGTTGGCTGCAAAACCTTGTGAAAACTGCACTATTTTGAAAAATCAAGTTAAATACCTTTTAAAAACCTATGCAAATTCATAAGAGGGAAAACAAACCTATAAGTTGTTCTTGGCTCTCAAAATTGTGTTTTTGGAAAGGCTAGACTAGGTTACAACCTTGTTTTGGAAAAGAAACTAAAGAAAGCCAAGAAGTTTGCTATTTTCTTTTCCAAAAGTGAGCCAAATTATGTCATTCATCTCTTACAATTATTGTATGAAGAAAGGTCATTTTTATAAGAATTATAATGTAAGGAATATGATGTTCCTAAAAGGGTTTATGAAATGGATCCCAAAAGGATCAAGAGAGGTTTAACCATGTTGGACCCAACCTATCAAAGGGTACCATATAATATTAACTTATTTTACAAGTCATAAAATGTGAAAAGAATGACTTGTGGTACCTTGATAATGGCTATTATAGGCACATGACAAGTGACAAATCCAAATTTGCAAAGTTGAACTTGAAGAATGAATGTTTCATGACTTATGGAGATAACAACAAAGGGAAAAATACTTGGAGATGGAACCATAAGTAATGGATCCTCACTAAACATAAAAAATGTACTTCTAGTTGAAGGGTTTAAGAATAACTTGATAATTATAAGCCAACTTTGTGATAGAGGATTTAAAATTGTTTTTGAACCTAGTCAATAATATTTACTTGCTTGATTTGCATCACGCATCAAATATCATAGAGTATTTTCTTTCAAAAGAGGATGATACATGGCTATGTGATGAGTGCGTATTTTTGCCATTATTTAATGTTTAATTTTGGGTATTTAATTGAATTTGTGTGCTTAAAGATTGATTTAATTGGGATTTCCTATTATTGGGTTTATTGAGCATGAGATACAAAAACATGTTAAAAGTAGCTTTTTAGTTGCATAAATGTTCTTTGGATATTTTGAGGTGTGTTAGTGTAGCTGTAGCTAAGTTGAGCTCATGGAGGTGTGGAAATAAATTGATTAAAGCTTCATGACACCTTAAAGATAAATCCAAGAATAAGAAATTATCAAAAGCACAAAAATCCAAGCCAAGCATTCCATGAAGACGACAAGAAAAGCTTGAAAAAAGTGAAGAAGTTTGGCTAAACCAAGAAGAGAGGAAAGAAAAATTGGACCTTACGGTTTTCTTTATCTTTATGATAGAAGATAATTTGGGAAAATATATCTTTAGATATTTTATTTGATATTTTTAAATAATTATCTTATTTAATTATATCATAAAATATTAAAAGATAATAACTACCAA
>Ga0214543_1004796_pt1 | contig 25425 bp, 17 predicted proteins | sample CNSS2metaG_FD_160094 | JGI IMG/M metagenome (GOLD analysis project Ga0214543, IMG submission 160094) | Root nodule microbial communities from cowpea collected in UCLA plant growth center, Los Angeles, California, USA - CNSS2 | ecosystem: Host-associated > Plants > Roots > Nodule | place: USA... | reverse complement strand
AACAAGCAAAATAATCTCAAAACGATGCAAATGGGGATGAAAACGTATAATATTCGGTTGAAAACGCCTAAAATCAATCCACAATCAAATACCAACTAGTTTGGTGGTGAAAAATGTTCGAAACTCATCTAGAGGAGGTCGGAATAATGGTCATCGACGAGAAGGATCGCGAAACACTACAAATGAGGATGAAAACGGAAAATATTCGGTTCAAAACGCCTAAAATCAATCCATAATCAAATCCCAACAAGTTTGGTGGTGAAAAACGTTCAAAAATTACCTGGAGGTGCTCAGAATGGTGGTTGCCGACGAAGAAGCTTCGCGAAAAATTGGTGGCGCGACGAAACAATTAGGGTTTATGCGTTTCGCGTAGAGAAAACCCAAAAATTGACATCGGGGCTGCGTGGTCAGACGTTACTTAACGTCGGTGCAGAGGGGGTCAGACGTTAAATTAAGTCGGGGCAGAGTGGGTCATACGTTAAATTAAGTCGGGGGCAGAGAGCTCAAACGTTAATTTTTACATAACGTCGGGGTACTGTGGGTCAAACGTTAAATTACGTCTGTGTTGGAATGGGCAGACGTTAAAAAAGTCAACTAATTTACAAAAATGCCACCGGTCATTTTTAACGTGGGACTTTTTCTAGACAGACGTTATATGGGTGACGTTATAGGGCTTTTTTGTGTTAGTGTGTTAACAATTCTCCTCCATACTTCCCTTTCAAAATTTAGCCATATAATCCTATAATAGGCCTGCAGGACCTGAAGCTGTCTTTGCATGCCTTGAAACATGCATAAAACCTTTGAAATATTGGTTGACCTTCATTGTCCTATACCTTAAGTTTCACTGTGGAACCAAAATTTGTTTTTAAAAGTTCATGTGCATAATCATACAACATCTTATATTGTTCTATAAAGGATCTATCAATATTGTCTACGCCCATTACCTTTGCTCTATAAGTCATACACCTAGAAATATCAATGTTCCATTTCCTGTTCACTTTATTACGAATGTCAACCTCCTTAGTTTTTGGATTAGCTCTTACTGTCTTTTCCAATCTCTTACTAAGTCACTTTGAATTAATTAAACGAATGTTAAATTCTTTGTTGCATGTGTGATGATCAATAATTTTCCTATATTGTCATGTTTTGACTGCTTGAATATAGCCATATGCATATCAGGGATATATTCCTTTTGCACCTAGATATTTCACTCTGACTCTTTTTTATCACTTTTTAAAAAAATTAAACTTCTCCCATTTTCCAATGCATAGGTTCTGATGGCTTCCACGAATTCTGCCTTTTCACTTAAATAGGTTCCAACTTCCCATTTGTATTCACCCATACGTTTGGGCATTGAAAATGTTGAAAAGTTCCCATAACCCTCTTTATCATTATCTGGTTCATCAATATCACCTTCATCAATATCTTCACCACTTTTCAATTCTTTTGATTGTCACTCATCATCTAACAACCCTCTGTTTAAGCCCACAGGCCCCTCGTCATTATCCTCACTTGTTGTATCATTTACCCTATAACTAGTAGAAGGTCCAACAAACTACTCTTCAATACTTCCCACTTCAACTTCCACATTACCCTGCCATTTTTTAGGTTGATCCTCTATATCATAATCAATACTCACATTAACAAATCATTCATCGTGATAACCATGAACACTTTCATCAATGCTACCATAAGGTCCAAACTCACTTCAACTCTCAACATGAACAACTCTATCACATGCACACTCACCCCTCATCTAAGTCAAGTTGGGCTTCACCATCACACTGACCACTAGTCTCTAACTCAACCTCCTTATCTAATTGACCTTCATGTTCAAACTCAACAGCTTAAGTTTCACAATGACCAACACAATCTAACCGACCCCCTTATCTAAGTCACCTTCATGTTCACATTGATCCCTTTATCTAACTCACCTTTATGTTCAGACTCAGCAGCCTTAGGTTCACATTGACCCCCTTATCTAACTCACCTTCATGTTCAGACTTAGCAGCTTCAGGTTCGCATTGACCACTAGCATCTAAGTGACCCCCCTTACCTAAGTCACGTTCATGTTGCCACTCCGTGCCTTCAAGTTCACACTCAGCACCAACATCTAAGTCACTTCCCTTATCTAACTCACATTTAGCACCATATAAATGACCCCCCTTATCTAACTCACTTTCAGCTTCACACTTAGCAATAACAATTAACTCACCCACCTATAATAAATGATCTTCACCTGCACACTCTCCCACCTCAGTTGCATCTCCATCGTGAGCAAAATATTCCAACATTTCTATTATCTTGGGTTCACACATTTTATGCACCACAAAAAGATGAACCTAACCATTAGCCTAGCTATGTTAACCATATGCATTGCACCACGATCATCACACAAAATCTCTAACCTATCCTTTAATATTGAACCACCTCCTACACAATACCATATATCATTCTCTCCAACATACACCATATGGCTGAGTATACTTACAACCTCAAAATAGCTCCAGCGAGCTGGATCACAAGACAAAGTAGAACTTTCCCCATCATATCTCAGTTTCCCATCGTTCACAAACTTCCCTTCGTGGTGGAACACCACCTCAAACATGTCATCGTCCGTGATAAACATATACACACACACACCTATACAATATTCATTTATTGACAAAAAATAAATATATATTAAAAACCAAACCACACTAAAACAGATCACCGAATATGCCTTTCAAATGGGGGACCATAACGGAAAAACAAATTATAACATGGTGGGACACAAACTCATACTTAAACCGCTCACACCCCAACAATTACACACCTAATATGCACCGAACAAGAGCATACATGGTAGATCCGATATCACAAAATCTACTCACCTCACAACCTTTGATTGCAACGATAACGCATATCCAACGAAGACGTTCCTAGATAGATGATCACCTTCACTCTAGACATCAATCTTCTGTCACTCTTCAATCCCCATTTGGCTTCAAATTTTAGAAACACCAATTTGCATTGAATCTCTGATCTGTGCTATTTAGAAAAACCCTAAATTCCAAATTATATTTAATTATTAAATAACATTTTTCCACACCAGTCATTTATTTCAATTTTATTTTTCTTGTTACTATTTCAACACACATAACCATGCCACCTTATTGTTCTCTTAACGTCGTTTACTCAACTTAACAAAAAAGCATCATCGATACCAATTATCCAAATTAAGAACCTAATTGAGACTTATAAAAATAAAGAAATCAAATTGATATTTTTGAACAAAAATGGAGACCATAAACATAATTTAACCAAAAGGAAAATAAGCATAAAATATGATGACACGACACAGAAAAAGAAAAAAAAAAAGCACTTTAGTATATCAAAAATATAATCTACTTATAAAAGTTTAATTTTAATGCACGGTGTTAAAAGGTTTTGTCCTATTATACCAGAATTTGACATGTTAGACTCAAAACAGGGAAAAAATTTCTCATCAGAGAAAACATGATAAAGAAGAATAAAATAGTCTACTTCTACATCCTTAAAAAAAAAAAAAAAAAGCAAACTCCTATTCAAGTAAAAGATAATATTTAATCGGTGTTTTCTAAAAGTTTCTATTATTTTCCCTCTTAAATAAATCCATCAAAGAAAAAAGAGAAACAGAGGAGTTTAATCAGTCCCCATTCAAATGCGTTCTTTATTAAACTCAATAGGAATAGGTTTAAAAGCAGAAATATTTTTACGTGAATACTTCTCAATCCTACAGCGACATTTTCTTTTCTAAATGTCACATAGATACATGGTAGGTAGAAATGTTCCAAATTATTTAATTCCACCATGACATCCATAGCTGTGAGTACATTAATGACGCAATGCAAGTTCTATAAAAAAAGGCCATTTTTCAGACTTAAGATACAACACAGAATCCAGAATCTACTATTAGAATGAGTTGCACAAGAGTTGCTTAGTCTTAAACTTTTTCTGTAAACCATGACATGACATGACAAACAATATTAGTTAGATGAAAACAATTGACACTTTCACTTTGCCCATAGCAATACAACAGCTTAAGTAAATGATTTTCTTGCTATCAAAATTCACTTTACAGGTAAGACAAGGGGCACCAGAAAAGCTTTCCCCACCAACCTAAACCTTCCAAACCCTATAACCCAAACTAAAAAGAAAGAATGGACATTTCTCATCATCACTCAACAATACTCTTAACAGAGTTCAAGGACCTCAACAAAAGATAGGGAAGGGAAAGCTTGGAGCTATGAAAAGGTATTAATGGTAACACAAAATAGCAGGAGTAAAAAAGAGAGGCCTGCATATGTTTCTACCTCATCTAACTTTAACGGTCAATATCGGTTACAGGTGTCCTAACCTTCATATGTCCTCAATCCAAGCAATCAGTAGATCATATTGGCAAATTTTCCAGCTTTTTTACACTCAAATATAGCCAATTGCCATGTTGTCCTCATAGAAATCCAACCATATTTTGGCATTCCTCAAAAATTTCCCCCAGATAGGACTCAATTATCTAATTTAGCTGTCAGGAAGACTGACTCCAGGCCTCAGTAGTTGCTCGGCCAATTGATTTGTGCATGCTGAGGCTGCTGATAAACGTTTCCTCCAGGACCTACCATATCAACTCCTCCAGCCATTGTCTGGGATTGTTGTAGCAGTGGATGAACGGTTGCTGCCGTCACTCCTTGTGCAGGGTGATAGATGCCCGCAAAGGTGCCATGGCCAGCCTGAGTTGGGGCAAAAGTCACATGCTGACCCTGAGGTGGGAGGTTGTAGAATGTACTAGTAGGCATACTGGTAATGTCTCGGCCAGGTGCAGCCACCCATACTGCTGAACCTTCGGTCTGCAGTGGAAATTTAGAACATAATTATCATCTAGTCTAGGTCTTCAGGTACCAAAATTAAAGCACAAGTTGATTACAGTAGTAAACTGTGACATATACTTTTCATATCATTCTTGACCTGAGTTTAAACCAGCTATACTTAACTGAATTTCTATGTATATATGGTAGTTAGTCTGGCAATTAAAATAAAAGGTCATTGAAGTTCTTAACCAGAAAAATAAATTGAGTTATAAGGGTTGAAAGAAACTAACCTGCTGTCCACTGAGGTATACATTACTTTCCTTGAACTGAGATGAACCAAGATCTTCATTCGAGGTAGAATTCCCCGCAGCTGCTGCAGAATTATGATTGTAACCAGCAGCAGAGGAGCCATATACACCATAGGCACTTGGCATTACAAGGTGAGTTGGGTTCGCAGCATTTGCCCCGGGCTTGAATTGTGGAAGAGGATATTTCATTCCTGTAGGAGCTGGGGGAGGGGGATATACAGTGCCTGCCTGTGGTTGTTGAGGAAATGCACCATTGCCCAAAAATTGGTGGATTGCTGGAGGTGAGACGTAAAATGGTGAAAAATAGGGACCATAAGGAATGTAATTAGGAGGGTAATGGGATATATGCACCCCACTGGGTCGGAAGACAGGGACAGGCTGTTGGGTAACAGCTATTGAGCTTTGCATCAACCCAGCAGCTTGAGTCACTAGTGGCGCTGGACCTGCGGTGGACAAGACACCTCCCTGCAAATAAACATTAAAAGGCATAAATTTTTCAAAACCTGTGCACCAATCTAATGGTAAAAAACACATAAAATGTTTTCGAATTTATTGATGGGGTGTGACTTCCCAAAATGATACAATTTTATTACATTGTTAAAAACGATATTTTAATAGCATTTATAACTAAAAACTATGAAGTCAGTTTTTGCCAGCATCACCAGGAAAAGAAAACCCCGACTAATTTTTAAGTGTGAAGAAAAATTAAACGGCCAACACAGAAAGAAGAGCCCTTGTCCAAATATAGACAACATATATAAAATGATGTACATAATCAAATAAAAGCACAAGAATGTTGTATGCATACTAAATTGGTTAGCATGTCCTACATCAGCTATGGCCAAAGCGATCTTCACAAGGCTTGGACAACCTCCCTGAGTAAGGTGTTGGGTTTGTCTTAGGCTTGATTCATTTCTAATATGGTATCAAAGTCTATCTAGCATTGATGCTAGGTCAACTACAAATGTCCAATTTTCCAAACTTCATGATGTAGTTAATCAGTCCTGAATATGAGAAGGGTGTTAAGATGTCCCTCAGTGGCTAAGAATATCGTGAAAACAGTGCTTATAATGCTTTGCAATCGTCCTAGCTTGAGCTAGCTTTTTGGGTTCAGTCAAGTCAATTCATTTCTAATAAAACCATCTAACAACAGAAGCATCATTTTATAGCAGTTGAGGGAAAATGATTGCTCTAACTAATGTTTAAATTTAGGTTTAACTCAATCTTACAAAACTTGCGTGTAAGGTAAGGGTTGTCCTCCAACACACCCCATTATTAGAGATATAAAGGCAAAACATTCAGTGATTCAACCGGATATTGGTTAGTTATCTGTTTTTTTCTTTTCCTGCTTTTCTGCCATGACTAGTGTGTTACTGCTGTAACCTCTTTTTGAACTTATATATAAGCTAAGATTTTATATTCTTTCTCATTTAGTGCAATAATAATCCATTCTCTTTTTGTTCATATTTTCTCATACCAAAAACTCATACAGTATCAGAGCTGTTTTGCCAGGATCGCCATAGACTATGACAGACATAGAACCACAGCCAGTTTGAATATGATGCTCCTTTCCACTGAGGTAGATCTTCTACATGTCGAATGAAACAGAATCAATGGATTCTGGCATGGCTGTGGTGAACATGGAAGCCTCACCCAGATGATGAAAAGCAATTGATAGTACATGGGTTTTTCAGGTAAAAGAAAATGTTGATGGAACTGCTAACAAATATAAAGCTAGATTAGTTGCCAAGGCATTTGATCAAGTTCATGGGTTTGACTCTCATAAAAACTTTTTCTCTTGTTATCAAACCTATTACCATCAGAATTATTCTTATTGTTGCCTTATCCAATGGATGGGATTTGTTTACTTTGGATATTAATAATCCCTTTCTCAATGGCACTCTTGAAGAAACAGTGTATATGGTCCAGCAATTCAATTCCTCTACCTTCCCAACTTCCGCTCCTCTATTCACATTTTTTTCCTAACTTCGCCCCTATGCATATGATCAATTTAATTCCACCTTTAAAAGCATTTTAATTGATAATAGGAGGAAATTGTGCAAATGAACAGGAAATGTATAGAGGCCCAAACCTACTTTATAATTTTAAGATTCACCAAACCTAAAATGTGTAAATGATCAAATATGTGCACTTGTTAGAGATCTCACATAGTCTAGGAATAAGGTCAGATTATAATATGTAAATGAGGTGCAATCCTTAGGTTCAGTTAGGCATAAACCCATATCAAAGTCATCAGAGGTGCAATCCTTTGGACTATTATGCCACCATTACTGGGCTCCTATTAGACCACCTCTAAATAGCAAATCCCAAAGTTCATTCCGCAACATAAAGAAATGTGTTGGAGATCCCATATCCACTAGGAACAAAGTCAGATTATAAAATATAAATGAGGTGTAACCCTCATCTTATAAGTTGGTTTTGCGAAATTGAGATAGGCATAAAACCACTTACAAAAATATCATTGAGAAATGGATGCTATCAAGCATACACCGTACATAATATCAATTAAGAAAATAACATTATTTGTATGAAATTCTGAGTAATCGGACTATGATACTAAATGTGCAAAAAATAGATACAAGAAATGAAATCCAAGTAATACAGGTAGTGGGCAATAAAAAACAGGAATTTTCAAAGCATAAGTTAACATTTTCTGTGAATGTTCAGAAATTAATTTGAATAGCAACAAAATCAGTGCAAACCTCTTGCGGAGATTGAGAAGTTGGAGCAGGAAGCACTGTAACATTGCCATTGTACTTGGTGTTCGCCCCGGCAGAAGAAAAAGGAGAAAGGCGACCATCGCTATCAGCACCTGTTCGGTAAAACTGGGCATAGTAACTAGTTGGATCCAATTGTTGATGAACCTATAGTGAGATAACAATCAAGCTTTTTAAGCAACAATAAATGCATAATAAATTAAACGGAACAAAAATTTATACAAGTAGGCTCACGATAAAACTTGGAAGCCGAGAAGCATCACGTGTTTGAGACTCAGAATTGTCAAACGGTGTAAGCTGAGTACCCAACATTGGCGGCACAAAACCAAAACTGTAGTTCGGAGAAGTAAGCACCCCTGAGTACTGATGACCTCCCGATGGCAAAGCAGTGTCTTGCTTGGACTCATTATACTCTTGAATAGAACTGGAAGAGCCATCAACCTCAATGGATGACAAATTGTCGACTCCATTAGTGGGTGATTGTGTATGGTCAGGATAATCTCCAACTTCAGAATTAACCACAGCATTTTGACTGTCGGTTTAAAAGAAAAGATTTGTCACAACAAAATGGATAAGTACTGAAAATTAAGTACAAATGTTTTCCACAAAAATTTTAAGACAATATGGATAATGGTGAAAAACTGAAACATAAGGTACTTGTTGCGGTGAAAAAAACACAGCAAAAAGGATTGAAGTAATATCTAGGCTCTTATAAATATCATTATAACTCCAAAAGTGAATGGAAGGAAAATAATATTAATTTAGGCTGGTCACTGGTAGGTACCTTGACTCCTGTTCCTCCACAGTTTCTTCAATAGTCTGAGAAGTTTCAGAAACAGGTGTAGAACTCTTCTCACTTTCTAAGCCACTAACATATGTTGTATTAACTCCAAAAGCAACTCCCAAACTTCCAAAGCTAAACTTGTTCTTTTCAGAATCAGGCACAATGATATGGTTTGGAAGTATAACATGTTGACGCTGCGGAAGATGAAAATCCTCCAGCTTCCTCTGAAGTTTTGATGTAGCTTCTTCAGAGTTAAGGACACTAGATGCAGATTGTGATTGCCCAATTGGGTCAACTGAAACAGGAGCCTCAGGTGCACTAGCTGGTCTGGAACCCTGATTATTCGAGTATGTTGGCTTTGGTTTCCACTCCTTATTGGTACCAGCTGTTGGAAACAGAAACTAATTATAAATCTAGTGCAAGACAACCAAAAGTCTGTAACATACAAGTTAAATTCCCACCACATGGGATCAAGTGCAATGAGTAATTGGCACCAGTGGGAGAAAAAGTTAATCAATCATCATAAATGGCTACAGCAAGAAAAACTTTATAAGTAAGCTCACAACCACCAGCATATCCACACAATTCTATACAAATAAGCATCTACCAATTTCTTCAAATTAAAACCGTACATGCAACAGAAAAGACATCAGAATAGTGGGGTAATGAATAATGACAGAGTCTTTACAATCATGTAACAACTTCCATAACATAATATGTACAACCGTGTGCATCACAGTGCCTGTAGGAGTTTTTCTTCGTAAATGTAATCAAGCTATAATAATATCATAATAAAATGTCTAGAACATGATGAACAACAAGCCCTGTCCCACAATATGAGCATAGCTATGTAGACCGAACAGCATGTGTTGCTCTAACAATTTTTCATGAGAGAAAACAAGTTAAATAATTACTTTTAAATGAGTATGAAACTACTTACTCGACAAAACAAAAATATAAACCTCCAAAATGTCAATACTCGAGAGAATCATACAGAAACTGTTAGCCTACATTGTAGAAACTGTTCTGGATTTTCAGTATTTATACAATCAATTGGAACTAATCTTAGATGACAAAATAATTTGTGCCTAATAATTAGTAAGTAATTATTCTAACTACTCAGAGCAAATATAGTTTATATACATTCTAACATAAATATTAATGAATGTTATTAATGGTGGATGGCAAAGCCCAAATCATACCATAACAATATGTACATCAATGCAGACTATGGGGGAAGCATAGAATGACAGCGGCAATACAGAATGATATTTACAAAAAAGTACAGTAAAAAAACTGCAGAATAAAAATAAAAGATCCACTTAACAGAGCTGTAAGAGGAAGGAACAGAAAGTCAGAGAACATACGGGGCAGAGAGAACTGAAGCAGGAAAGATAGACTCAAAATACAGGCAGGGAAAAAAAATCAGATCTCAGAATATAGAGAGGCAAAGAGAACTGAGAAAGAAAAGTGATGAACAGTCAGAGATGGAAACAAAAAAACAGCAACTTGTGAAAAGTAAATTCATGCAAGAGAACAAAATTATCCATCCTACAGAGATGGGTCCCTAGCCAGAGGTGGCATGTTTTGCTGGAGAAGACTGTGGGACCAGGAGGACAACAGCAACAGAAGAATAAACACAAGGCTCACACATAAAACATTTATATATGTATTATGCATCTAATCCAGGGATTATACGTGATACAAAAATGTACCTTTTGAACAGCAGAGATATAAATTACCTTTTTGAGGGCCAATTAATTGTTGTGATCGGGTACTGTAATTAGAAGAAGGTCTACTAATTGAAGGGCTACTATGAGTTACAGTTGATGAAGTGGGTGACATCTCAGCAACATGATTCTTTGCTGCTACCTGGGATTTGCCTTGAATCTTTCCTTGCACAGAAGAGCCACCACTCTCAGAAGCTGGCATAGGTTAACGGAGTGAAAATTCTTTGTTAATTACACTGGATAACCTTAAAACCAACACATTATGAAAGAAAATATCAAATATTCTAACCAGCAGTTAATTTGTTTTTGGCCGAGTTAACAACACTTGATTCCCCCGGAGGGTGTAGGTTTCCCATTTCACGTTTAATTGCACCAGCCGCACCAGGAAACCATAAATCATCAGATGGAACCAGTACTGGGTCTGAAGAAGAGAAATAGGCAGCCGATGAAGATGCTGGCCCAGACCCTGGGTGGATACTGGAGGAAGGAATTGATCCGCTTCCAGAAGCAACTCCAGCAACTTTACTTGAACTATCAGAAGGAGAAGCACTATTCAAATTATTTATATCACCAGAAGATGGACCCAATCTGTCTCCAGTTCCAGCAGATGAAGAGGAATGACTTGAGCCACTAATAGTTCCAGAAATTACACTTGTTGGCCCATTTGCATTAATGGGTACAGAGCTGAAAAGAACATGCATAGTTATTAGTTATATAATTTGAACCAAATGCACAAGAATATTAATTCAAATAGCAGTAAGATAATTGATAGAGAATACTAATGATAGTTATCATCACAAGACAAAATATTTAATTGTTACCTTGTTCCTGGATTTTTTTCTTTAGATGTTGTCTCTTGAGAAACTGCCATAGGTGGCACAACTTTCACAGTGGCTTGATGAGTTCCATTATCTTTCCCTGCACCAGAATTCTTGCCACCACCAGCATCTGAGAAAAGGTCCATAAACACTATTAATTTAGGTGCACGGGATGGACAACATAATACCTATTTTTTCTTAACTTGAGACTAGAATGCAGATATAACCCCAATTTTTCATCTAAGGTACAAGGTATAAATATAAAGGGCCAGGTCACAACTTTGAAGACATGCAGCAAGACCATTGGTTTGAAATAATGTGACAGAAAACAGCCAGATGATATTACAAAATGTTCAGATCAGACTCATCCTTCATAATATTGCCAGAAATTCAGAATCTAAAAAAGTCAAAGCAAAAACTATTTTAGCTGACAACAGAAGGAGCTTATTTAACAGGAAAATAAAGAAACCCTCAAACATGTCGTAGTTGAGAATGGTTATTCACCATGTGATACGTTATGAGGTGAAAAATTTCCCCGACCACCCCTAGCTCCCCGCCCTTGGGTGCCAGGCCTCCAGCGTGGCTCCACAGATTCTCTATTGTTAAGATTCTGTAAAATCATAAACATGAATAGAGTTAGCAAGAAACATTAAGTGATTAATAAATATTGAAAATAATTACAGCATACGCAAATGAAAAGAGGCACAGCACATAGCAAACAAGAGACATTCTAAAACACATAAAAGTATGCTCTCTCCTGCAATTGAGGAACAGAAGTCTTAAACAGGAGTGTTTCAAACAAAGAAGAAAAATGCTCCAACAACATTGCTGCATTGCGGGAGTGTTTCAAACCGAGTACATTCAATCAGTGCTCTAATTAAGGAGCTGATTCCTCTGATGAATATAACATTATTAACTAATAAAATTAAGTTGTAAATAGTGCACAATTTTGTGCCTGTAGCCCCACAAAATGTAGCCACCTTCATCTTGGCCACTATTGCTTCAGCAGGGATAAAGCAGAATTTGACCGAGAAAATGTGCCATTTAATGCTTTCAAGGATCTTAGGATTATGTCCCATTTTTATTTAATGTGGTCCGGATATCCTTTCCCCTCACATTCACACGCCACCAATGTAGAACCTATAGATACCATATCCAACAAATAAACAGCTCATCCATCATGTTTTGGAAGCACAAAGCTGTTTCTTGCTTGTTTATGGCATTCCATCTCTGTTCTGACCAGTTTTCAGTGGTGCTCTGATCTTCACCTCTAGCTGTTGAAAGAATTAATGACAGAACAAGTCATGGAAGTACTGCTCTGGTACCATGTGGAGAAAAGGGAAACCGAGAAGCCATATGATGAATACATATGGTATGCACGCACACAGGTATCCTTATTTATAATAAAGAAGAGATACAATAACAAGTAACAAAATCAAGATCTAATAAAGAGAAATGTTCAGTAAGATATTTCCCTGCTGAATAATATTATGTCTCCCTATTTAATGTAATTGAATCATATCTCTAACATAATCAAATCACATCTTTAACTCTCCCACTCAAGTTGGAGCATATGTATTATATGAAACAAGCTCGTAAAAAATGTCATCAACACAAGACCTTGAGAGACTCAGAGAATATGACAGTCAACTGGTTGTTGGAGCTGACAAAGTAAATAATAACAAAGCTAATATATATTTCTCATAGACTTTCTTCATGTCGAAGTGATAATCAATCTTCAATATTCCTTTCAACACTCCCGTTCAAGCTAAAGCATATGTATAATGTGGTTAAGCTTGTTAAAATTGTCAGTGTCAGAGGTCACAGTGGCTGCCAAAGAATAAAAATGAGTATATGACATTGCAGTTGCCAAAAAAGCAAAATATTGCTCAGAGTACACAGAGGCCTCCAGAAAGGAAAAATGATTAGAGGACCTGAAGATTGCCAAAAAGCAAAAAAAGCTCAGAGGACATGATGGCTGCCAGAAAGCAGAATTTCACAAAGGACACAGTGATTGTCAGCAAGAAAAAAATGCTCAGGACATGACAACCACAGGAAGACCAAAAATGCTCAAAGGGTATAGCAATTATCAGAGAGAAAAAATGGTCATCACACAATGCGATGTCAATGGTAGCGGTTGCTGGCCAGAAAAAGCTTGTTAGAAAAACACTGGTGGTGAGCAACGACATTGGCCAGAAAAAAAAATTGCCTGAAAAAAAAAATCTTCAGAAAAACATAGCTAGTGACAAGTAATGCCAACCAGAAAAAGCTCAATAGAAAATTGTCTCCTGTGAACAGTACACTGGCGGTGAACAATGCATCTGACATGAACAGATACAGTAGGAAAAAACATAAACTGGAAAATAAAAACAGTTTCTAAGACATTTACACCTATGAACAGTGAACTGGGATTTGGGTTTATTTCTCCTTAGACTCATGATACCTTGACGAAAGGAGTGGTGACAAAACAGGTCAGGGAGCTTGGTGTCACTCTGGCACCGTGTTGAGAAGAGAGAAATGACGAATTCTGTGGTTTGTACACACAGGTATTCTTATTTATAATGAAGAGATGCAATAACAAGAAACAAAATCAATATCTACACAAGCGAAGACCGATCACTTATTTAGCTAATTTCCAATTATTTCATCATTATTCATGTTTACCCACAACTGTTTCAACTCTGTTCTACTTCTCTGTTATGGCATCAACCTTGTCAGAATGAATGAAACGGCAATGGATTCGTCCATGCTGAGCCACTGTGAACACCACCTGTGCATGGGCAAAGCCCAAGGAATAACTTGTATATAGTGTGGCAAAACAATAGTTTAAAAAGTATAAACACTACAAAGTAAGATATATACTCAAACAAGCCTATGTAACGAAGAAAGTTGAGATGGGGGCATAATTTGAATGAGCCTCAACAAAATGAGGAGGAGGACTAGGAAGAGGTGAAAAAAATTTTGAATATTTGAAATGGAATGAGACTGGCAGCATCATGCGACCATACTGTCATTACCAAACAAAGCCAAAAAATGCCAGTGACACCATGGATATTTTGTTATTAAAAAATAAGTTGTCAAATAAGGAAATGCTAAGAGGAAAACAAGCATAAATTATGCTTGTAAAAAGGAGGCAAGAGCAAGAAGAACTCAGTATAAGAGGTGATTCCATTATAGGAATAGAATTACTTTTATTGGAGTGCGCTCAAAGAACTTCAACTTAATGGATTAGGTTATTAGAAATTATACCTCACACCTAAAAGGTTCCGAGCTATCATGAGTGAGTTTCTCTCCTCCATATAAGAAAGTTGGAGTACATGATGGAACTACTGAAGACTCACTATGTACAAAGAAAATATTATAGATGTTCAATTATTCCATACGTAGACAGATAAGAAAAACAGAACCTTGATCAAATTTTGGGAATCATCCAACTGACTTTATGTACGGTGAAGAGCATTTATGTGCCTGCATAGGTGAAGGCTGGGAATAAATTATTTGAGCTTTTGGATAGTTGTGTTAAGGAGGTTGCAAAGCATACACCTATCAATTTATTACTGGCAATAGTTTCATTCAGCAATTTGAATTCTTAACTATTACTTGTTACTCATTTTAGATTGTGAAACTTATTCTTAGGTTAATTGTCAAACCAAGAGGCAATATCCGTTTTGCCCTTCATGTGCCGCATATTATGTTGATTTGATGTTAGAAGACATAGGAAAGAAAGAAGGAGTCAATCTCCTGGGGTTTGTTTTATAACCACTCATTGGCCTGAATACTATGTGGAGGATTACAAACAAGTTTGAATAAGTTAGATTCAGAGTGACAAGGTTTGCCACAAGGCCCACAAGATTTTTTTAATTACAAAGGCATGATCATAAAAATAAATAACCTTGGAAAGATGTTCATTTATAATGAGTGATAGAAGTCCATGTAATAATAATTAGAGAGAGAAAAGAGAATACATGAGAGAATATTGATTGATTTTGATACAATATCTTGAATTACAATCTTTAGGTACAGAAACAATTATTTATATATAAGTGAGACTTCTCTAGGAAGACACCTGAACTAACTCTAATTAACCTGCAGCTTACATTATAGACAGAGTCTATAACAGCTGTCATAACAAACACAATCATGTGCTCTGTTAGTCCAAGAAAGCCAAAGAAGCAAGAGTAAAAAGGGAAATTAACAATGGTATTTACATTCTTAAGGCTAGGGGTGGCCTTGATCAAGTTCTCGGGGTTGTCTATGAGAAAATGGCTGCAATGAAGTCCATATATGAAGCTACAAATAGGGCCAATGAAGCTACGGAAAACGCATTCCAAGTGTTAGAAATAAAAAATAAAAAAAATCTAAAGATATTATCTTAGAATATCTTTGAAGATCTCTTAGGAATTATTCTTCTTTTATATTTTGATTTATTTCTTTATTTAATTAAGATATTCATAATTATAGAAATATTGCATTAGAATCAGATTTAGGGTCTGTTTAGACAAGCTTCTTCATAAGACTTCTAGAAAAAAAAACATAAGATATGGTGAAATAAGATTCTCCATAAGCTAATTAGCTCTTGCACAAGTTAAAAACAAGAATTCAGAGAAGCTATATGAAAGATATTCTACAAATTAACTTATGCATAAGCTAATTTTAGTTTATAGAGAAGTTCATTTCAATTTTTCTTAGTATATTTCTCTTCTAGAAGTGCTTGGGGAGAAATTTGTCCAAACAGACTGTCATTAGGATATGACTTATAGACATATCATATCATGTATAGAGGAATAAAATATCCTGCAATTATTTGCATATTTTGTCATCAGCCTATGTATAAAGATGGATTCTATTGTGTAGTTCATACACAGTTTTCAGCCACTCTTCCATCTATTTTTCTCTCTTTCAACATGCTATCAAAGCAGTGTCATCCTCCATAACCTATTTTGTCACCGCTGATTTAAAAAAAGAAAGAAGTGGAACTCCAATTAGCCACCTCTTCTGTTAGGTATCTTATTTCCAGAATGACTATCACTTTTCCAGTATATCCTAATTTCATTTGCACTCTAAATTTATAGTTGCCATTCATGGCTGCCAACTTTTCCATTGACAGACCCTATGTTTGCCACCCTTCAAATGCATTGGCCCTGACTGTTCCAGAAGCATTGGTTCCAACTTCTTCCCAGATGCATTACCCCAACTCAACTTTGTTCTAGATGCACAGGCCTAGGCTTAGTTTCAAATGCAATTGCTGCCTTCTTCCCTAAATGTTCTACCCCTGAGCTTTTCTTAGAGACATTGATCCCGACCTTTTCCCCAAATGCACTGGCCTTGGCTTTTCCCAGATGCATTGGCCTTGACTTTTCTCAGATGCATGGCCTCTACTTTTAACTAGATAAACTGATCCAGGTGTTGTCTCAGATGCATTGGCCCCAGATTTGCCCCAATGCAATCAATAACCCTGATGGTAACTTAAATGCGCTTGCCCAAACTTTTTCCATAATGCATTGGTCCTGGTTTTTCCCTAAATTCACTGGCCCCAACTAGTTGCTAGATGCACTAGCTCCAACTATTGCCAAATGCATTGGTCCTAGTAATTCCTGAATGCACTGAACCCAACTATTTTCAAAACTCACAAGTCCCAACTTTATTCCAAATGGGGCCTCAACTTTGTCCCAAATCCCAGAGTTGTTTCTCCAACCATTGTTTTCGATTCGGTCAATCTCGATTTTTATGTTTTCTAACTTTGAACTTCCAAGGTAGTGAATTATCTTCTTGTAACAAGCTAAAGCTCAGTACAAATCATCTTAAGGAGGAGTGTAGAAAGACAGTAAATATCTAAAGATATTATCTCGATATTCTAGAGTATCTTTGATGATCTCTTAGGATTAGTTCTTCTTTTATATTTTGCTTCATTTCCTTGTGAAATTATTAGTTAGGATCTTTATAATTATAGGAATATCTTATCAGATTATCAGATTTATTAGAATATGATTTATAACCATATCATGTATATAGTGTTAAGATATCATTAATATCTTATTTTCTGTTTCTACTGTTATTAATATCCTATAATCATTTGTATTTATTCTAATCGACTAGTATAAAATGGAGTCTGTAGTGTAGTCCATACACAGTTTTCAGTATCTTTTCCATCCATTTATCTCTCTTTCAACACAAGGGAAACAAAGCCGACTACAAGGTAACTTTAGCTATAATTTGTAACATATATAAATGTCATCTTCATCATTCGTTGAGCAAGTCAATATTTAAATACTCAATTCATCTATGACAATCCCAGAACTGAAAATTATCCAATAGCAAAGAAGGGGATATATAAATGCACTAATAGGCTGTTTGCAAATGAACATGAGGTGGATAGTGCATCAAATCAGTTGACAATGTATAAGAAAACAGGAGGCAAAGGTAGCAATAAGACAAAGGACTAAATTAGGTACTAGTGTGCAAAAGATAATTTTTTATAATTTTAATAATTACATGATGAAAATGGAAATTCTAATAAGTAGTTGCACTGCATTTGAATGAAGGAGAAACTACAAAGGAATGCACTCCACATTTTGAAAATGTCGCCACTAAAACAGAGAGTTTAAATTATAGCTCATTAAGATATACACAGAACTGGTTATTTTAAGCACAAAAGTAAATGTCAAATAACTACATTTTTAAAAGGCTTCATATAATATAGTGATATAACATTTTTTTATTTACAAAATATATTCATTCTAAAAAGAGAAAGAAGCTTGCTTCTAATTAAGTATAAGAAGGATCTTAAGGAAAACTGAGTCCTGTGATGGATCTCTAAGACAAAATGCTTTATTAATATTAAGAAAAAGGAGTCAATACAATAAATAGAAGAGATTTGATATCATTTATTAACAAAGATATGATACGAGAATAAATAAAATATTCCTAATAATAAGTATATAATCTAGATATTCTTGAATATATAAGATCAACTTCTTATTTCTATAATTATAACACTCTCCTTCAAGTTAGAGCATATAAGTCTATGAGCACAACTTGCTGCAAGTATAATCGACCGTCAGTTCTCTCAAAGACTTGGTGAGTACATCAACCAATTATTCATTAGAATTGACAGATTTGGTGGCAATGTCTCGAGACTCCAATCTTTCTCTTATGAAATGACAATCCACCTCAATATGTGTGGTCCTCTCATGAAAAACAAGACTAGAGGCAATATGTAATGTCGTTTGGATGTCACATACAAGGTGCATTGGGAACTTTCTTCAAATTTAAGTTGTTTGAGGAGTTGTTTTAGTTATGTTTTTCTTCTGCAATTGATATTGCCACATTTTGTTTTCTACTTTTTCAGGATATAAATTACCTCAAACAAGAACATAGTACCCTAAAGCGGAGCATCCATTGCTAGGTGACCCTTCCCAATCGATGTCAAAATATTCAACAATTTGAGAAATTCCCTTATCTTCATAAATGGGACCTTTTCCAAGAGTCTTCTTAATATACTTTCAGATTCATACAGCTGCATCTCAATGGTCTTGAAAACAAGAGTCTAAAAATAGACTTACTACACACTACGAAGTCAATGTCAGGACGAGTCACGATCAGGTAATTTACCATGCCAACTAACCTTGTGTACCTCTCAGAGAATGAGAATACAAGTTTGATACTTGAATCCATTGACGTGTTCACAGGATTAGGATTTATCATCCTTATTTCTTCTAGAATGTCGAGAGCATATATTCTTTGAGATATGAAATCTCCAACACACACCCTCATGCAAAGGACAGGATACCTTGAACATGGAATACAGGAGGGGTCGGGGTGGCACAATAAGTCCAAGAGACATTGCTAGAATAGGCCCTAATACTATGTTAAACTCTTGGAAAGAGAGAAACATTAAGTTGAAACCATGTATCTATGAGAGAGGACGGTTGCTTTATTTATATTGAGAAAAAGCAATCTATGCAATAAATAAAGGACATTTCATATGCTCTAATAACAAAGATATAATATGGGAATAATAAAAACATTCCTAATAATACATATATAATCTACATATTCTTCATCATATAGGATCAGCTCCTTATTCTTATAAACAGAAACAATCAATAATCAACCATGCAAACCAATTAGTAATGCATTATTAAAGGACATTACTGAAAAAAAATATCTTACCTCCTTTCTTCGGTCTTTCTTTCTCTTGACTTCATGAAATGTGTCTGTCAAACAAAGGTACAAACAATAAGAATGTATGGATCCATTAAAAATTCACATCAAAAGTTCAGAACCAATGAACCCATAGAAACCATGCGTGAATGAAAGGCAATCAAAAAGAAACGAATGCAGGATTGATTCAACAACTCCAAAGATGCAAAAACACTGCCCAAGCTACTTCAACATGACATTATAAAACAATACACGAATGGAAAAGTACCCTTACATGCAAGATGATGACAACATGAAACTTCACACTTCGACCAATAACAAAACGGGGAAACAATTAAAAGAGCATAAAATTAATTATGAAACAGTATTACCAAAGATCAACACCACACATCTACAGGCCAATCAAATACATAAAAAATCAACCATTCATAAGAAAATAAAACTGATAATAGAACTGAACTGTGATCTGCTACACGGTTTTCAAAGCCTAAACAATATCAGAGAAGCTGCTCCAAGGAATAAAAATGCAACAAAAGTTTTGCATGAACTGCATGAGAACATTACCGCAAGACCTATTTCCAAACTAGCCTTACACACAACACAAAACATGGAAAAAACATGTGAAGACTGAATCTGCAACAAACCACCAGCATTAATCCCATTAAGCATCCCAAAAAGGGGTTTAGATTCCAAATGAGCTTGTCAAGAAGGAAACTCTACTTATCATAAGAATGGATAAGAAACTAGAAATAGGACATGCAGTAGTAAAGCACAAAGGTGAGATTTTAGGGTCAAAATAATACAATCTTGACTGCAAAAAAAAAAAAAAAAAAAAAAAAAAAAAAAAAAAAAAAAAAAAAAAAAAACTACATTAATCGAATTAAAACACACTGTCCTACAAAAGCATAAAATATCCTTTCATGAGACTCCAGTTTCAAGTCAACTATTAGCTTACAAAAACATAGGTCTGAAATGCCACCCATGAATTTGGAAAAATAAAACTTGAGAAGAAGGGCAATAGATTACAGAAAACCCCACAACAACACCACTTGCACAAATTATAGAAACCCAATATACAAAAGCAACCACTCTCAACACACCCAACACAAGTTCCCTGCTTAAATAACTCACATTCTGAACTCCACCGACCCAATCATCAAACGAAACAAAATATCAAATGAACTCAGATACAGTGACAGTGCAAGCTTAAAATCAAGCAGCTTAATGCATTAACAAAGAAGCCGACAGTGGAGAATGATACACTAAACCATTCTGACTATTTATAAAGAAATTTCTGACCGAGCCAACCAAGTCCATAATCTAAACAAATTAACCAATTATATCGGAGTACAAAGTGAACGAACCCTTCAAAATTTCGTCCAAAAACTCAACTTTCTACAAGTCAAGCTACACAAAGCCCCTGAGAAACAAAAAGGGCTAATTGAAAAAAAAAATCCCTTCTTAGCCAAACAAAAATATCTCAACAGTGAAACCCCATCATGGCAAACACAATTATTCAAGGTCCCCCATCCCACCTCATCACAAAAAAGGGGTAAAATTTCAAAAGAAAAAAAACAAAGGAACCCCAGATGAGAAAACGCAAAGTCCAACACCCGGATCACACAAGCACGGATATTAAGATCAAGATCAAATCCGCAGAAGTTAAAGATAGGAGAAAAACGATACCCTGAAGGAGAAGCTTCTGAGCGGTCTCGTTGGGATCCATGGAACATTCCTTGAGCATTGCATAGATGTCCTCTTCACTGTGATTGCCCGTGATCTCCTTGATGTTCTGGATCGTCCTCCTCACACTGGTCGGAATTGAAGCCCTAAACCCCGCACCGCTCATCTTCGCAACACAAAGTCAGAAACTTTGCGAACACAGTATATATGGGCAATGAAGAGAAGGGAGCAAAGAGGGGTCAGTGATTGATTGGGTGATGCAAAACAAAAAGGCACTAAATAAACATAGATAAAGAAAGAGAGAAAGACAGAGAGATGTAGAGAGAGTTCAATGAGGATTGTGAGAGGGTATGTATGATCTATGGGGTTTGAATTGATCAATCTGAATTCTGAACTAGGAATATGGGGAAAGAAGGAACAAAACCAAAACCAAGTGTGTATGTAGGTGTATCTTTGTTTTTATTTTTTTTATTTATTTTATTTTTCAGTGAATGAAAGACTTTTTGGTTCCTCTTTTTCTCTTTATTTTCCTTCTACTTACCTTTTCTTTTCCTCTTATTTTCCTATGTGTTTTCCTCCTTTCTTTTCTTTTTATTTTTCTATGCTCCTTCACTTATTTTGAAATTGTAGTAATATTAGTATTTATTTTCATATTAATTAGAGGTTGTAAATAATATGCAATGTTTTCTCCATGCAAGAAATTATTTTGAAAATTTGTACGTTAAACGTGTATAATGAGCCTAATAAGCTTTTTAGTTGCTTGATTTAATTAAAAGTATTAGTAAAAATAACCTATAAGCTAAATGGTAAGTATAAAATAAAAAATACATATGTAGTTATTTGTGGTCAAATGAGATTTTAAGCAAAAGATTCCTAAAATATAACACTTTTACTGGTCAAAAATTATTTTTAAACAAATTAGAAAATCATGATATAGACATTTATTTATCGGTTTAATTATTTGAATGGTATGTAAAAGAGTGTCAATTTGGTACCCACTTTTGAACAATTAGGTCTCTTTAAAAAAAATAATAATTAAACACATTATGTAGTAAATGTCATTATACTGATTTCAATTTAGTACCTCATATATATCTCATTGTTTCAATTTAGTCCCTACTTTTGTGTCTTTAGTTCAATTTTGTCCCAATTTTTTTTAATAATTGAAGTATTTTTTTTTTAATTTTTTTTATAAGATTAAAACTAATTAAGTATAAATATTTTTACAAAATTAAGTACTTATATTTATATTAAAATTTAGTGGTAAAAAAATGCATTGACAAGATATGAGTTAATAATATACAATAACATAATATGCTAAAAAGTCATTTTTAATAAAAAATATTAGTATAACATTTATACAAATAATATATCTGGTCTTGGATTGGAGAGAGACAATATAGCTCTATTTTGAAAAAATAAAAGTAGATGATTATATTGTTTTATTAGTATAACATTTTTTTTATATCAGTAATTAATGTTGTAAAAATATTTATACTTAATTACTTTTAATCTTAATTACTTTTAATCTTATGAAAAAGTGAATTAAAAAATGTACTTCAATTATTAAATTAAATTGGGACAAAATTGAATCAAAGACACAGTAGTGAAAACTAAATTGAAACAATAGAGTATATATGGGTACTAAATTGAAATCAGTATAATAACATTTGTAACACGTGACATTATCCTGCCACGTGGCACTAACATTGTCATGTGTCACAATAGAGACTTGACATGTAGCAACAACATTTTTTTTGCAAAAAATAAAATAAAAAAAAAACTAGAGAGGTGACATGTAGTGTGTCGTTAACGACGTTAATTATTTTTTTTTTTTTTTAAAAGAGACATAATTGAGACACTTTTTCAAAAGTGGAAACCCAATTGACATTTTTTTCCTATGGGTACCAAATTGACACACTCCTACCAAAATGGGTATATGAGTAATTAAATCTTATCTATTTTAATACATTTCTTTATAAACACTAAAATTATTTAGACAATTTTTTTCTAAAGAATTATAGAAAATGGAGTGAACTTCTTCATAATTTTAAATTATATTAATTTGTATAAGTTATCTGGTATAAGTTCTCTATATTGTATTCTTTTATCTTATATATAAATTAAATTATAAAATAACTCATTTCATTCTCTTTTTTCTCTCTTATCTTTAAGGATAAAATTGTTTGAAAAAAAATCTTAAAATTTAAGCTAGTTTCCTTATATTACTTTTAAATGATACAAATAACTAACGAGTTCTCTATAAGTTAAAATTAACATGCACAAGTTGAAATAAAAATGTAGAGGAGCTATATAAAAAAAGGTATTAATTATATTAACTTAGTTTTGGTTTTTTGTAGAAAAGGTAATTTTAACTTTATTTTCTTTAAATGTTTTTGAAAAATAAAACATCTATAATTTATAATATATGCTTTTATTGACCATGACATTGCTCCTGACGTTTCTCTTAAATAAAATATTAAAATAAAAATCAATAACCTATTAAATAATTTATTTTACAAAATATTTAAAAATAAACATGTATTATAAAATAAGTTCATATACCAGACAAAATTAACTTCTAAATAAATGAAAGACGTTAATAAATATTTTTTTATACATAAAACATGGATCACTTTTTTGTCTAAGCAAATATTAAAAAAAAACTTCTAAACAAACTATTAAAGTTAAGGTTTCTTTTATTTTTATTCAAATGAAATAAAAGAATATGGATTTCATTTTATTTATACTAATATTATATTGATTTAGTTATTAATTAATGTCTTATATTTAGATTTTTTATTCATTTTATTTTTTATCTTTAGTTTATTTTTATTGAAAATATACTAAATGTGATCCATTATGTTAAATTGACGTTAACACTAATTGGAAGTGTCACTTGTCAAAATTTAAGTTTATCATGAGCTAAAATCTAGGTCATCTTTTACCTAAAAACTTCTTTGATTTTGACATGTGGACCTTCAAAGTAGAAAATGATTCATATTACATGACAAATCCAAATTTTGATATGTGACATTTCCAAAAGATGTTAATGTTATATTGAGTGTTTTTATAAATATTAAGAGTCAATTGAGTTTTTTTTTCTAAAATATAGAAGTCAATTGAGTTTTTTTTCTTCTAAATATAGAAACTCAATTATATAAAGACCAAAATAATACAAAACTTAAATATAAGAATTAAATTACTAAGTAAGCATATTATATTACTTAAAATCAATAACATATTTGTTTAAGTATTATCAACTTTAAAGTTTGATAATTTATTGTAATTTGTTCTTAAAAACACATGAGTAGATTAAGAAAAGAAAGTGTAAATAAATTATTTTTTATATGAATTAAAATGTGATTAAGGTCGACTTAAGGATAAAGTAAATAAAATATTTGAATTAGGTCTCTAAAAAATGAAGGTCTACAAAACAAAATTTTAATATTAATATTTCTTTATTAAATTAATTATAAAATTATGTTGAAGAAAAAAATATCTCAATTTTTTTAATATTAATATACTTCAATTAAATTAATTATAAAATTATGTTTAACAAAAAAACACCTAAAATAATAGTACTACTATACCTTTATTAAATTAATTATAACTTTATGTTTAGAAATAAAATTTAATTAAATTATTATCTGTGTTTTAATTTTTATTGGTATTAAAAATTATATTTGTAACGTCCCATTTAATTATTAAGCGAAATTAAAGGAAAACGTCACACAATACAAGTAGAGTAGCGTAGTCCTGGGGTCTTTAACACAACCCCGACAAAACTCAGGCACACCACGATGCCAAAGGAAAGCTGAATACGAATACAACATAGAGTGTAGCGTAGAAATACAGAAAGAGATACATGGGCCATAACCCTAAAGAAAACATGAAGGAAAGAAGCGTGAGAATCTAGCCCAGATGGCTAAGCTGCTGGATCACTGTTCCCTTGCTGACCACGAGAACCTCGCCCATCTGCTCCCATCAACCAAGTTGATGATCATCGCAAGAAAGAACAGCCACATACATCACAACCATGCAACAAAACGGGTAAGCTAGAGCCAATCAACATATTCAACATGCAATCAAATATATTTTCATCATCTCATCCACATAGCAACCAAACAGGTTATGACTCTTCATTCAATACACTACGACTCGACTCGACTCGACTCATCCGGATACGTATAACTCGGTCGGATTCAGCGGATGCTTGCACTTGTGGTGGATACCCCTGCTCGACCCTGAGCTGCTCGATCCTGAGCTATGTGTTACCAGTGTTACGATGAATCAAAATCTCTCCCACCACAAGGTTAGCCCTTAATGAGTTTCAGGCCTCCTGCTACTCCCACCACAAGAGTCAGTCCGCTCT